>OHNG01000041.1_pt1 | contig 68154 bp, 60 predicted proteins | sample 1569511 | NCBI WGS metagenome assembly OHNG01 (sample SAMEA3879530, study PRJEB24766) | human gut metagenome | biome: human-associated habitat; feature: feces | place: USA | collected 1985/1987
TTCGTTGGGCTTGTCTGTGTGCGGGAGAAATATCAGCGGCAGGGCTATATGCGAAAGGTGCTGGATATTGCCTTTGCCGAGGGCGACCGGCTGGGCGTGCCGGTGATTCTGGAAACGGATGCAAAAAACAAGTTCCGGTGCAGTGTGGGTGTAATGCTCATGTTGCATCGGTTTTTTTGCGTAAAAATAATATTTGATAATGTTGATTTTCAACTGTTCTTAACTCAAATATTGTATCTTAACTCAAAAAGAGTTAAGATTGGAGGCGAACAGGAACTATCTACAAGTCAAGCCGCGAAGAACTTGGAACTGACACCTACTTCTATATCAAGGGCATCGAAACAGCTTGAAGAAATGGGATTGCTGCATATAAAGAAAGAAGGTGTGCCGCAGTTTTATCGGTTTAGTCACCCAATTACAAATCAGTATCCTGTGATGATTGAACTTTTCACGCGAAAGCTGGATGCCATCCAACTTCCAGAAGATGCAGATGAACGAGTTGAGGAAGCCATGGAAGAATGTTGAAGGAACTGTGGAGGAATAGGATCATGTCAAAAGATGAGTATTTGATTACCGATGCGCCGCTGAAAGCGCTGACGGTTTTTGCAATGCCGATGATTCTTGGCAGCTTTTTTCAGCAGGTATACAATATGGCTGACTCCATTATCGTCGGTCAGTTTGTGGGTTCTTCTGCGCTGGCGGCGGTTGGTGCCTGTGCAGCTCTGACCAATGTTTTCATTTGCGTGGCACTGGGGGCTGGTGTTGGTGCAGGTGTGCTTGTGAGCCGCTATTTCGGTGCCAGGGAGTATGGCAAAATGAAAACCATTGTGTCTACATCTCTGATCAGCTTTTTGGTTCTGAGTATCCTCCTGGGTGTCTTTGGCTTTTGGTTTTCCCATGGGATGATGAGCGGTTTACAGACTCCTGCCGATATTTTGAAGGAAGCAGTGCTGTACCTGCGGGTCTATTTTGTGGGCTTTCCGTTTTTGTTCATGTACAATATTCTCTCTACCATGTTCACCGCCATCGGTGAATCAAAAATTCCGCTGGGGCTGCTGATCTTTTCCTCCATCCTGAATATTGGGATGGATCTTTGGATGGTAGCAGGTCTGGGGCTCGGCGTGTTCGGTGCCGCCCTTGCAACTTTGATCGCACAGGGCATTTCGGCTGTGCTTTCCTTTTTGATTTTTTTTAATCGGATGCGGCGGTATAAGAGTACCTTTTCCTGGTTTGACGGGCGGGAGCTGTGTTCCATGCTTCAAATTGCTGTTCCATCGGTTCTCCAGCAGTCTACCGTGTCTATCGGTATGATGATTGTACAGGCGGTGGTAAATCCCTTCGGCACGCAGGCACTGGCAGGATATGCGGCAACAATGCGGGTGGAGAATGTTTTTTCCCTGATTTTCGTGTCCATCGGGAATGCGGTTTCGCCGTATGTTTCCCAGAACCTTGGCGCAAACAAAACCCAGCGCATCAAAAAAGGCTACCATGCAGCATTGGTATTGGATGTGTGCTTCGCGGCGCTTGCTTTCCTTGTTATTGAAACGCTGCACACACAGATTTCCTCGCTATTCCTTGGAAAAGACGGAACAGCCCTGGCCTATCAGGTGTCCGGGGATTATATGAGATGGCTTGGTTACTTCTTTCTCTTTATGGGAATCAAAATGGCGACCGATGGAGTTCTTCGCGGACTCGGGATCATGCGGCCATTCCTTATTGCCAACATGGTAAACCTTGCGATTCGCCTGTCCGTGGCATTGATCTGTGCACCGCGTTTTGGCATTGATTTCGTTTGGCTTGCTGTGCCGGCAGGCTGGCTTGCAAACTTCCTGGTTTCCTATGCGGCACTCAGAAAATTCTGGCCGACTGAGAAGGTGGAGCTATCTTGATAAATTTGGATGTCAGTACGGATTATTTTCTGATGGGCAAGTTTATTTGCTCTTTCTGACGGTGTATTAGTAGGAAGGGTGCAAAAGAGAAGAAATGGAGGACGCGATGCAGATAGTTCACTACGGAAATCTCTCCGCTTCCACAGTCCTGATTCAGCCGGTAGACGATCATGATCTGGAGGAGATGGAAACAGAATTAAACGAGATCAGAAAACAGGGAAAGGCAGACTTTCAGTTGATTGCGGTGAAAGTGGACAATTGGAATCAGGATCTTTCGCCCTGGGAGGCGTCTGCAGTCTTTGGCAGCGAGGGCTTCGGAGACGGTGCGGGGGAGCTGCTGCAATTTCTTTTAGGACAATGTGTGGATCGCAGAAAAACGTATTATATCGGTGGATATTCGCTGGCGGGATTATTCTCTCTTTGGGCGGCATATCAGACGGATATCTTTGCAGGTGTTGCAGCAGTATCTCCGTCTGTCTGGTTTCCGGGATTTCTGCAATATATGAAAGAACACGATATGAGAGCAAAGTCGGTGTATCTGAGCTTGGGAAACCGTGAAGAAAGAACCAGAAATCCGCTGATGGCAACCGTTGGGGACTGTATCCGGGAAGGGTATAATCTGTTAAAGATGCAGAAAATCCGAACGATTTTGGAATGGAATCCGGGAAATCACTTCAAAGATGCCGGAATCCGGACAGCGAAAGGGTTTGCGTGGCTCATAAGGAATCAGGGGGCCGAGTAATTATGGGTCAGACCGCAATATGCTTTTTCAGGAGCCTATTTTACAGTGGCTTCTGCAGAACGGAGGTTTTATGGACAGTCAGGTATTTATTTTAAATGAAAAACGGAATGTAACGCTTACAGCATATCTGCAGGACGACAGCCAGGAATTTTGGCGTGCGAAAAAGCGTCCGGCGGTTGTTATTTTTCCGGGTGGGGCGTATGCCTACTGCTCGGATCGGGAGGCGGACCCGGTGGCGCAGGAGTATCTGCGGGCAGGCTATCATGCGTTTGTGTTGCGGTATTCCGTAGGATGGGAGAATGCGGTGTGGCCGAACCCGCTTGAGGATTATGATCAGGCGATGGAGCTGATCGCAGCGCATGCCAAGGAGTGGCATCTGATTCCGGAAAAAATCGCGGTCATCGGATTTTCGGCAGGCGGACATCTGGCAGCGTGCGCAGCGACGATGGCGAAGCACCGTCCGGCTGCGGCGATTTTGGCATATCCGGTCATTTTAGAAGGGCTGGCAGCAATCTGCGCAAAGGGTGCGCCGGGCGCAGACAAGGCGGTGGACAGTCAGACCTGTCCCTGTTTTATCGCAGCGACAGGAACGGATACCACAGTATCGGCGATGAACAGCCTTCGTTTTGTCGAAGCGCTGTATGAAAATGGAATTTCTGCGGAGCTGCATTTGTATGCATTCGGTCCCCATGGATTCTCTACGGCGAGAACGTCGATTGCCGATCCGGCAGAGCTTTGCAGTCGGACGCTTCACTGGGTGGAGGACACCATCAGCTGGCTGGAGGATGTGTTCGGTGCGTTTACATCCGGGGAAATGAGCAGCCCGCGGTGTCCGGGCAGGGTTCGGAAGGATAAAGATCCGTACCTGTCGGTGGACTGCCTGCTTGCCACGATCGCAGAAAACCAGATAGCAGTGGAACGCCTGAACCAGCTGATTTTGGTGGAAGAAACGACACAGAAATGGATTGCAGAACAGAAAGAAAACCTGCTCACTTCGGAAATGACGCTTCGTTCGGCGCTGCAGTTTTTGAATGTTCCGGGAGAAGTGATCCGAAAAGCCGATGAAATACTTTCGGAGATTCCGAACTGAAAATAATAATGATAATTATTACTATTATTATGCAAAATAGACAAATCTAACAGAAATTCTTTGGATTTCATTTTATGAGATGGTAAAATAGCTTCAGAACGATGGGAAAATCCATCGTAGAGTATCCGTCAATTATAGATATACAAACATGTGGCAGCAGGAGAAGGAGGAGCGATGGACAGTATTTTTCACAGAATCAGTGTTCGCAGGTATGAAGACAAACAGGTGGAAAAAGAAAAGTTGATGCAGATTTTGCGGGCGGGTATGCAGGCACCCAGCGCGTGCAACCAGCAGCCGTGGGAATTTTATGTGGTGACGAATCCGGAAAAGATTAAAGCGCTTTCCAAAGCGACACCCTATGCGGGATGTGCAGCAAACGCGCCGGTCGTAATCGTGCCTGTATATCGGAAGGAAGGACTGATTGCTCCGGATTTTGCGCAGATTGACCTTTCGATTGCACAGGAAAACATGTGGCTTGAAACGGATGCACAGGGGCTTGGCGGTGTGTGGATCGGAATCGCTCCGATGGAAGAACAGATGGAGGAAGTTCATAAGCTGCTGGAGCTGCCAAAAGAGGTGGCGGTATTTTCCCTGTTTGCGCTCGGATATCCGGCGGAAAGCCGCGCGCAGGAAGATCGCTTCCATCCGGAGCGGATTCATTTTCTGGAGTGAAACAGAGTTCGAGTGCGGACGTGAGCCGTGTCAGGAGCCTATGATGAAAACATTCAAAAACGGAGAACAACATGATAACAGTATTATGCTATAAAAAATGCACCACCTGTCAGAAAGCATTCAAATGGCTGGATGCAAACGGCGTGGAGTACAAAGAGCGCGCGATCAAAGAAGAGAATCCAACCTATGAGGAACTCAAAACGTGGTATGAAAAGAGCGGACTGCCGCTGAAAAAATTCTTCAACACGAGCGGAATGCTCTATAAGGAGCTGGGATTAAAGGATAAGCTGCTGGAAATGTCCGAAGAAGAGCAGCTAAAGCTTCTTGCGACGGACGGAATGCTCGTGAAGCGTCCGCTCGTAGTCGGAGAGAAAACGGTGCTGACCGGATTTTCTGAAAAAGCCTGGACAGAGCAGCTTTTAGGACAAAAGACATCTTAGGCTGAGAAACAGCGGAAAGGAGCTTAGGTATGAAACTGTTATTTCGGCAGAGATTTTTTTCATGGTTTGACAGTTATGATATTTACGATGAAGACGGCAATACAGTGTATGTGGTAAAAGGGCAGCTTTCCTGGGGACACTGCCTGAAAGTCTTCGATGCGTCAGGACAGGAGCTGGGGACGGTCAAAGAAAAAATCCTGACCTGGCTGCCGAAGTTCGAACTGTATGAGGGCAGCAGCTACGTTGGATGTATCAGCAAGGAGTTGTCCTTTTTCAAACCCCGCTATGATATCGACTGCTGTGGCTGGCATGTAGAGGGCAGCTTTCTGGAATGGGATTATTCCATTACCGGGGCAGCAGGAGAGCAGGTAGCGGTGATTTCAAAAGAAATATTTCATATGACGGACACCTATGTTCTTGATATTGTCAATCCGGTGAACGCGCTGCGGGTGCTGATGTTCGTGCTGGCGATCGACGCGGAAAAATGCTCCCGGAGTTCAAACTGAGTGCGCGGCAAAGAGAATCAGGGGTCAGAAGCCGGTCAAAGCCTTCTGGGAAAGTCTGAATGATGAGCAATAGGAAGAGGTATGGTGAAACAGAATACGACAATCATTTATGAGAATACAGTTGCAGGGACATTCGTCCGTAGAATGAACCGATTCACGGCAGAGGTGCTGATTGACGGAGCACCGCAGATTGTTCATGTGAAAAATACAGGGCGTTTGCAGGAGCTTCTGATGCCGGAAGCAAAGGTAACGCTGCAGAAGACATTGAACCCAAATCGAAAAACGGCATATGATCTGATTTCTGTATACAAACCAAAGCTAAAATGGGTGAATATCGACAGTCTGGCACCGAACGCTTTGATGAAGCAGCAGTTAATGAGTCTGAACTACGAGCTGGTGAAGCCAGAATATACCTATGGGGAATCCAGAATTGATTTTTATATGGAAAGAGACGGGGAAAGATTCCTGACAGAAGTAAAGGGCTGTACGCTGGCAGATGATTTGCATCTGGGGATCGGATTATTTCCGGATGCACCAACGGAGCGAGGCGTGAAGCACTTGCATGAACTGACAAAAGCAGCAAAGGAAGGCTATCATTGCTCAATTGCCTTTGTGATTCAGATGAATGGAATTCATCGGGTAATGCCAAACGAAGCGGCACAGCCGGAGTTTAAGGAAGCACTTGTGAAGGCTGCCAAGGAGGGTGTCCAGATCGTCTGCTACAGCTGCCATGTAGAGGCTGACAGCATAAAAATTACAGGCGTTGTGGAAGATACTTCAAGATTTGTGGAGGCACAGAGGAGGAAGTCGGAATGACTGGAGAAATGATGTGGGAGGAATATTGCCGTACAACGAATACGAATTGCAATACACGGCACGATATATGGAAGTTTTGCGGCGGCGTGTATCATCCGTGATACAAAAGTATCTGTTGTTCCGTTCAATCAAGTCAGCGCAGACCACGCTTTCAAAGAGGGCGAAGATAACCGCAGCTTGAAAAAATGGCGCGAAGTGCATCGGAAAGCTTTTACTCCAGACTATAAGGCCGTTGGTCAGGATTTCGATGAAAAGGGAGATTGCGTCTTGGAAGAATTTGAAGTGGTATATCGGTAAAGCAAAATTCAGGTGAACGAAATCGCTGCACGATGGCCCGTCAAGGCTGTGGTGCAGTTTTCTCTTTAACCTAAAAAGAGGTCAGGGGTCAAACCCTCCGGTCAAAACCGGTGGCACTGGCATTGAGAGAAGATGCAGATTATCAGAAACGATATTACAAAAATGAGCGTTGACGCAATCGTCAATGCTGCCAACAGTTCTCTTTTGGGCGGTGGTGTGAACGTCTGCATTCATCGTGCATCCGTGGTCAAAGGGGCAGACCGTGCGTCAAACTCAAAAATCGGAAGTTGTCGTTTTATTAATTTACATATATGCCTTTTACATAAAAAAGTGTTATTTAAGTTCCGCAACCGTTCGCAACCAAAGAAATATCGTGATAGTTGGTGGTAGCAACCATGAAATTTCGCTATCATGAAGTCACGAAAAGAGGTGATTAAGTGAAATATGATTTTTTAGGAGTTATTGTTTTTGGTAATGTACTGCTAATCGGGGTGGCGGTGATAGCGGTATTTATCACTGTGGGAATTTTCCTCATAAGAGCATTGAGTAGATATGTCAAATCAGGCAATGTCAGAAAAGAAAAGTCCAGCATCAAGAAATCTCTCGGTGAGGTTTTGAAGCAGCATCGTGAAGAGTGTAAGATGACGCAGGAGTTTGTTGCAGAATCTATCGGCGTAAGCAGGCAGGCTGTCTCTAAATGGGAGACCGGAGCATCTGACCCAAGCACTTCCAATCTGCTTACACTTGCAAAATTGTTCAACACTACGGCAGAAGAACTATTACGTGAAGTACAATAAGCGTGGAAAACGGATGTAAGACAACTGATTCATTATAAAGGGCTATCAGATATGAAGAATAAAAAGACAAGAAGATTTAAGATAAGATATATCGTTTTTGGATTATTAGGTGTTATGGCTTTAGCGGCACTTGTATTTATGCGTTTTGGAGGTTTTGGCACAGGAGAAAATGTGAATCCAGAAGAGTTTTTAGCTTATGCTGAACCCGTGGAAAATATAACTGTGCCTGAAAGTGCAAAAATAATTGCATTGGGAGAAGCTACTCACGGAAATGCAGAATTTCAGCAGTTGAAGCTGGAAGTGTTCAAGCAGATGGTAAAAAATAATGGTGTTAGGGCGTTTGCCCTTGAAGGTGACTACGGCGGCTGCGAGCAGGTAAACCGATATATACACGGCGGTGAGGGGACAGCACAGGAAGCAGCCGCAGCGATAGGATTTTCCATTTATAGAACGGAAGAGATGGCAGAACTTATCTCCTATATGCGCCAGTACAATGAAAGTGCATTGGAAGGCGAAGACCTTCGCTTTTACGGTTTTGATATGCAGAGGATTTCTTACAGCATGAGGTTTTTGAAAGAATCCTGCAAAGAACTGGAAGTGGACACAACAAACTTGCAGAAACTTGTGGAAGGTGAAAACTGGAGCAGTGAATGCGATTTATCTACTCGAATTAAAACCCTTACACAAGTGAAGGAAGAATTGGAAATCAAGAGCGGTTCGGGAAATGCAATTCACTTTGTAGATATTTTAATGCAGCATTCCAAGCTTCAAACTCTGACAAATGCTGAAGGTGCTACATTAAGAGATCAATTTATGGCAGAAAATGTACAATGGATTTTACAGCAGGAGCAGCGAAATGGGCATGAAAACATCTTTGTGACAGGTCACAACAGCCATGTCGCAAAATGGGGCAGTTCTGACTCGATGGGTAAACTTCTTTCCAAGGACGCAGCAAACGGTTACTATGTCATTGGTACCGATTTTTATAAAACCCATTGCAATATGCCGACCCGTTCGCCTGAAAAGCGTACAATTCAGGTGTTTTATTCCCATGATCCTTTAGCAAAGGCGGCAAAACTGGCGGGATTTGATATTTGTTGGTTGGATTTTACTAAAGTCCCGGAAAATTCTGAACTGGGTAGACAGGCTTCTGAATACACCTATATGGGAACACTTGGAGAAAGCTACTCAATCATTATGCGACTTCTTCCTCCAAGTTATCGAATGTTTCAACCTCCTGCGGTGCTTTATGATAGTATGATATTTGTAACGGATGCGAACCCTACAAAAATATTAGAAGAATAACGTATGCAAAACTTCCGGTTTATTGGGAAGTTGCAGAGAACGAAAAATCGGGAGTTGTGGAGAAATTTCCTGAACTTTCCTTATTTTATAGGCTTTCCAGCCCCTTAGATAGTGAAATGATATGTATTTTCCCTTATTTTTGCCCTTGCGAGGAATCCGCAAGGGAAATAAGGAAAATTTTATGCCAAAGTATGTAAGAGAAGTTGCCAGTGGCAAGTTCTCTGCATTTAAGCATTGCTCGCTACTTTATCAAGAAGTCTTGCGGAATCCCGTTTAGCTTTTCTTGTTGAGTGAGCGTAAATATTCATTGTGGTACTGACATCGGAATGTCCTAACAACTCCTGTACATCTTTCGGAGCCGCTCCATTCGAGAGCAGGTTGCTGGTATAGGTGTGTCTAATTCATGGAACTCGATTTTCGATTTTTATTGAACTATTTCTTGGTTTTCTGAGATAAATCAAGAAATAGTTCTTTTCTATTCACCGTGTCAATGATATACTGAAAATAACGATTTGTTGTTGAGGTATATGCGATGCTGCCCTACACAGGTGATTACACGGAACATTTTGATTCCGAAAAGCCAAGCCTTACATTCTATTCCTTTACCCCGCGTTCCTTGATGCGCGGGGGTATGTATCAGATGGATGACGAATTGGCTGCCTTGCTGATAGAGGCCCACAGGAACATTGGTTTTCTGGAAGGGCTTGTTGAGTATGCTCCGAATAAAGAAGCATTTGCGGAGCTGATGCTTTTGAAAGAGTGTACCTATTCCCATATGATCGACTACGATGGTCCCGATCTCAAAGAAATACTCACTATCCGCGGCACCGACAAAGGGAATATAACTCCCATCATGAACTTGGAGGCGGCCTACAGCGCAGCGGCAAATTTGGAGATCCACGCTCCTGACTTGAGCCAGATCTGCGGCATCGCACTTAATGGAGAATCAGAGAATACCCCGATAGATGTTAGGGCGCATCAAACTTTTTGGCTGGGAGCAAAGACGAATCTTAAAGGATACAACCCTACAGCACCGGATGCTGTACTCCCTGCACTAGCTGATATTTCTGCATATCTCTATAACGACCATAATACTGATCCGTTGATTAAGGCAGCACTGGTACATTACCAATTTGAAATGATCCATCCATTTGAACGGTATAACGGTATTGTCGGACGAATCCTTGTGCCAATGGTTCTGCGAGATGTTATTGGAGATGCAAGGCAACTGATATGCTTGTCCGAGTGTTTGTACCACAACAAAAATGAATATTTCGATCTCCTTAGGTCGACACAGTACAGCGGGGGATATATCCGATGGATCAAGTTCTTTGTAAATGCTGTGGGACAAGCAGCAAAGCGATCGGCGGAACAATTGATTCAGTATGAACAGGCTATTGCCGAAGCCGAGGATCGACTGATACACATCGGAAACCTGCCTAAAAGTGTCTATTCTGTCCTCGAACACTTAAAAAGATTTCCGATAACAACAGTTTCGTCCGCTGCGAAGAATACAGGCTTATCATTTAATTCGGTTTCAAAAGCAATGAGTATGATGTTGGAACATGATATTGTTATACAGTCGGGTAATGATATAAGAAATCGCATATGGATACATAAATCAATCGGTCAAACATAAAGTATGTTTTCTCATGATAGGAGGTAACAAGTTGATAAGTCCTGATTTGCCAATCACAAAATCTACCGAAGACAAATTGAACAGGGGTGAATTTGCTAAAAGTCTTGCAAAAACAATATCACAATATTCTTTTCCGTCTTCATTTACCATTGGCTTATATGGGGAATGGGGAAGTGGGAAGACATCTCTTGTAAATATGATGCTTGAAGCTGTAGAGGATATAGACAATAATGCCATAATTCTTAGATTCAACCCATGGTTATGCTCTGATCCCAAGCAACTCATCACCCAGTTTTTCATGCAAATGGCCACGGCGATAAAACTTAAAAAACCAAAGGCAGAGAAGGCATGGGAATTAATAGATCAGTATGCGGATGTATTTGACGCGGCAAGTCTTATTCCTGGCGCTGGAACAATTATTGCCACACTTGGTAAAACATTGGCAAAAGAGGCAAATGAACGGGTTGAGCAACGAACAAAAGATTTACAGGAAAGCAAAAATCAAATCGTCAACAAGATGATGGAAGAAAACATAAAAATAATTGTTTCCATTGATGACATTGATCGGCTTTCAGAAGAAGAGATTATCGCTGTTTTCCAACTGGTTAAAGCATTGGCCGATTTTCCAAATACCGTTTATATTCTGGCATTTGATTATGATGTTGTAGTTCATGCGCTCAGCAAAGTACAATATGGTGATGGCAAAGAATACTTGGAAAAAATAATCCAGGTACCTTTTGAAATCCCCGCACCAAGTATAGCCAATATACATGAGGCGCTATTTTCGAAGCTTGATTCCATTCTTGGAGATATTCCGGAAGAACGATGGGCTAAAACAACGTGGGCAGAACTCTTTCAATTCGGACTTCAAAACTATATCAAATCTATCCGAGATGTTATTCGCTATACAAATGTATTCTTGTTGAAATATGAACTTTTGAAGGATGAAACAGATCCTGTTGATCTGCTTGGTCTTACTGCCTTGCAGGTATTCGAGCCATCTCTCTATTCAAAATTACCGAGCTATAAAGATATATTATGTGGAGCGGATCATAGCTACTCATACGAACGACAAAAAGCAGATGAAGAAAAGGTAAAGAAATCCGTTTCTTTACTGATGCCCAACGATGGAACAATTACAAATGAGGACGCTGCAAACAAGATACTTGGCATTCTATTTCCAAGAACAAAAACAGCCACAGGCATATCATACAGTATTGGCAGGAGTTACTCTCATCGGGATTTTATAATTAATAACAATATTGCAACTCCTGAGTGTTTTGACAGATACTTCGCTTTAACTCTTGAAAATGATGCTATTCCTACCAGTGTAATGAAACACATAATTTACGAAGCAAGCGAAGGTGAGTTTACGGCAGAGATGATGCGACTCTATCGGGAAGGTAAAATTGTACGCCTGCTTGAAGAAATAGAGGCATATGTTAACAGAGAACATTCAGCAAAGCTTCCCGTTAAAAGAGCAGCTTTGATAATAACCGCACTTGTTAGTAATTGGAGTTCCTTTGAGGTTGATGACAGAGGCTTCTTCTCCGTTCCATTTGCATGGAGACTTCTTTTCTGCGTTGATCCACTATTAAAAGCAATGGATTCGACAGCTCGGTTCCTTTGTATTCATTCAGTTTTTGAAGATAAAGATGTTCAGCCATCAACATTAGCACTATTACTTCAAGATTTTGAAACCCAACTTGGCCGCTTTACAGAAGACTCGTCTATTAGAGATGATGTGATGTTTTCATTGGAAGAGGTTCTAGAATTAGAAATGATTTTTAAGAGTCGGGCCATTGATGCGATAGATTCCGGCGCTGCTTTAAGGCAGTATCATGGCTTAGAGTTTTTGTGGATGTTAGGAAATGTAGACGCAGAACTTGCGGATAATAAAAAGAAATCTCTTGTCTCAGACGATATTTCACTCGTAAAAGTTGTGAGTTATTGTACTTCACGAGGAACTGTGGCAACAAAAATAGTTGCTAAGACACGGGACGTGAAACGACAGGCTATTGGGGAATTCATTGATGTTGGTGAGGCTTATCGGCGCATTAAGGCATTTGCAGCTACCAGCCAATTTTTCTCGCTTCCTAAAGATGACCAGATGAATGCCATAGCATTTATCCTCGTTGCAGAGCGAACTCCTTCCGAGTCCGTAATGAAAGACTGTATAGCTGAAGATGCTATTGAAAAAGCATTGAATCAATTGCGAGAAAACGCTACTAACGAGTAATCCACATTGTATCTAAGGAAAGGAAAAAAAGAAGTACAATTTAGCAGACACTGTCTGTTGAATCGGAGGGAAAGGATGCTGATAGCATAGCTGCTGAGAATTCCAGACACCGACTGGATTTCTCCGGCCAAACTTATATGCATAGGGAAAATACACAAAAACAGAAATCCCAGACTATCAAGTTATCGTTGATGGTTTGGGATTTCTGCTTTTGCAGGAATATATTTTTTGTCGTGTGCTTGACATGCGGGTGACGTAACTGGTGGAAGTGAAAATCTTCAAATCCTTCCAGCTTCTTTGACACTGACCTGCAAACAATGCCGAGTGTACTCGGCAGTTCCAGACTGCCATCCGGTCTTAGGCAGACAAAGGAGATTTCCTTATAATCTGCCGGGACTTCCTGTGTTCCGTCAAGGTGATAGTATTCATAATACACCCTGTTTTTTACATGAACTTCTTTGTAGTAGTTGCGGTGGTAAAGTTCTCCGTACTGCATCCGGCTTTTCAGTTGTTCCCGTCTTGCTGCTTTTAATATTTCAGTCAGCGTATCTCCAAAATCAACAATCCTTACTTTCTTTCGCTTCGTTGTACCAATCACATTTTTGTGTTTCGTACCGTCATAACGGATACTGCGTTTTATGGTCAGGCATTGTTCTTCAAGGTTGATGTCCTGCCATGCAAGACCACAGGTTTCCCCGATACGAAGTCCTGCATAATATGCGATCTGGATCGGCAGAATTGCAGGTGGATTTTTCTTTTCCAGATACTTGATAAGTCGCTCATAATCCTCGTGTGAAATCGGCTGTGTGCCTTCTTCGACTTCATCATCGTAAAAGAGGTCAACTTCTTCTGCCTGCTTTTTCAGCTTAATATACTGCATCGGATTGAAACTGATTAACTGCTTTGGAAATACTGCAAAACGGAATGATTGCTGTAACACTGCGGAAAAAGAGTGGATATAATCTTTGCTGTATCCTTTTCTCGCTTTCCCGTCTGGAAACTCGCCACCGAATGTAAGCAGGTCGAGAAACGCCTGTAAATGTTCGGCGGTAACTGTTTTCAGCTTGCGGTCTGCAATCGGGTGTTTTTTGATACAGCGGATTGCACCAAGGTAATTTTCCACTGTGCCGTTGCTGAGTGTTCCGGTTTTTAATTCTTCTTCTGACCACATGTCCAGAAGTTCACCTACGGTAAGATTATCTGCCTTTGCAACAAATTTCTTATCTTCGTAATCTTCCAGTGCCTTGCGGAGAAGTTTTTCCGTCTCACTTTTACTTTCGGTTCCGGCATATTCTTTCTGAACCATTTTGCCGCTTGCGTCCTCTACATAGAAGCGGTAGTACCATTTCTTTCCTTTCTTTCTAACAGATCCTTTTGCCATAATCGTATGTCTCCTTTCGATATCAGACAATCGGAACTGTTGAAATGCTTCTTGCATGTAAGTATCTTATGGACAAGTCCATAAGCCAATTCGCCGCTCGTCGAGAATCAGCAATGGCAGGAATTAACGCAGAAGCTGAACAGCGAGAACAGCTTATTGCTGAAACAGAACAGCGAATTACTGACCTTAAACAGCAGATAGAGAAAGCGAGGGATATAGATGAGAGAATGCGTAAACTCAGAGAACGTCGGGCAGGTGGAAGAACTTCTGCTCATGACGGAACAGATGCAGGACGAACTGGATCAGAAAGACCAGACGATTATGGAACTGAACAGGCAGCTAAGCAGATCGCTGACCTTGAACGAGAAATTGAACGGCGAAAACAGAGCCGAGAATATCGAAGCATTGCGGACAAGATTAAGGCAAACAGAGCAACAATTAACCAGCGAGACAGACAACAGGAAAAGAGCCGACGCAGAAGTCGTGGCATGGAAATTTAAGTACGAAAAAGCAGAACAGGAAAAACTTTATGCACAGACACACCAAAAGACGGTTGAGGTAGCTGTTGAGAAAAAAGTGCCTTATGAGAAATGTGAAAAATGTGACCGCACTGCTTACCAGAAAGCAAAAGAAAAATGCGATAACCGCAAAAGTCAGCTGGAAAAGAAATATAAAAATATGACAACTGGTTATGAAAGTATCCTGTTCCTACTGGCATGGTACAGCATAACAATAACACTGTTTACGGCTATTCTTTCGCCAGTTTTCCTTAACGACTGTATCACCTTTTTCGGTGTGTTAGGAAAAGGAATGGGAAGCTTGTTTCGGGAGTTTGTCATAGGTGCAGATTCTTTCGGACAGTTAAGCAGCGGAATACCTAACCGTATCCTTTCCGGGCTTATGTACTGGCTGATCGTAGCTATTGTTATGGGGATTTTATTCATAATAACCGGATTACTGATAGTTGGGATTGGTTATCAGGTAGGAAAAATCTACCGGAAATATTGTTGGGATATCATCAGCATTGTGGAAGTTATTACAAGCACAGCCATTGCAATTTATTTTGGAGATTGGATAAAATCTGTTATTTCTATAAATCTCATTACACTATTATTACTGGTGCATGTGGTTTATATTGGAATCAGATGCTATGTGAAAGACTGGATGGAAGAAAGAGGATACTGTTGATATGGAGAATTAGATTTTTAAGAGTCTTTCGATATGGTTATTGGAAATTATTTGCCAAAAGTGAAACAGAATAATACCATAGGAATAAGAGTTGTATGGTCTTTAATGGATGAAGAAAACTGGAATGCAACACATAGATTCAGCGGCAAATTATGGATGGCATCAGGTATTTTATGTATGCTTTGTGGACTTTTTGGGGAAAGCATGGCTGCACTGGTTGTGTATATTGTAAGCATTATGGCAGCTGCAATCATTAGCATTCTCTACTCCTACCTTTTTTATAAGAAAAAGCTGGCAACCGGAGAAGGCTTAAAAATTCAGTATAATACAAAAAAAGTGTGATATATCTGATCATCGCAATTTCCACTATTGTGTTTACTATATGGACTTTGTTTTGTGGAAGCATTCAGATTCGTTGTAATGATCGTGATTTTAACATTGAAGCAAAAGGATGGAATGATTATACAGGGGAGTATTCGCAAATTGACAGCATTTCTTATGAAGTAAATGTATTGCAGAACGATAATGATTACAGAACTAATGGTTTTGGAAACCTGAAGTATGCTATGGGAAACTTCAAAAACGATATCTTCGGAGATTATATCCGCTACACTCATGCCTCCTGCCATTCATATGTTGTCATGAACATAGATGGAAAAATATTAGTTGTAAATGGGGAAAATGACGCAGAGACAAAGGAAATCTATCAGAGAATAAGTGAGAAGGTGTCAAAGGAAAGAAAATAGTTGTCGGAAACGCTGAGAAGAAATTATTCTCAGCGTTTTTTGAACATTACTATAATGTCAAGGAATCTTCTGCATCTACCCACATCTGTAGTTACAGTTCAGCCTTGCGGCTGAAACCCGAGGGAGTTTCCAATGCGGCGGATGCCATGGCAGCCATTGAGAAATTCGTATTTGAAGAAGAGATGGTGACACTGCCGCAGCTGGTGGAGATCCTGAAAAATAACTGGGAGGGAAATCAGGTTCTGCAGATGAAGATGATAAATGAAGGGGCGAAATTCGGAAACGGACAAAAAGAAGCTGGCAATCTGGCCTGCGAGATGGTAAACTATTTTGTGGAACGGGTAGAGGCATACAACAGCCGGTATGGCGATCTTATCTTTTCCCCGTGTATCGCTACATTTTCCTGGATTGTGAACATCGGAAAGCGGATAGGAGCCTCCGCAGACGGCCGTATGTCTAAGGATCCCATTGCCGCTAACATGTCTCCGGTTCTGTCCAGGGATGTATCAGGCCCCATGGCGGCTCTGAATTCTTATCTGAAGCTGTCTACGGATTCTCTCGAGTAAATAGTACTCGCTATCCGCATCCTCTGCACGCCTGCGGAGCTAGACGCAGGCACCGCTGCGCCGTCGATTCGCAGACGCACAGCTGACACGGATATCAAGCACTATTTACTTCGAGATTAATGCAATGATGTATTAGACGGGAAAGGACAGAGACGTAACAGGTAAAGAAAGGAGAGAAAATATAATGGAAAATATACACGAAAACGGAACATTTCAGTTGCATAACAAAGTGGAGATCCCTCAGGTGGGCTTCGGCACATGGCAGATGCCGGACGGAGAGACAGCGGCAGATGCGGTAATGCACGCCATAGAGGCAGGATACACCCATATAGATACGGCGGCGGTATATCACAACGAGATTGGGGTGGGAGCCGGAATCCGCATGTCGGGAGTGCCGAGAGAAAAGCTGTTTGTGACCAGCAAGCTGTGGAACGATGTGAGAGGCTATGAGGAAACCCTGAAAGCCTTTGATGCCTCCTTAAAAAGGCTGGCCCTGGATTATCTGGATCTGTACCTGATCCATTGGCCCCGTCCCCTGGCTTTCAGGGATACCTACCAGGAGGTAAACCGGGAGACCTGGAAGGCCTTTGAATATCTGTTGGAAAAAGGGTATGTACGGGCCATCGGTGTAAGCAATTTTCTCCCGGTGCATATGGAGGCGCTGCTGAAAACAGCACAGGTCATTCCTATGGTAGACCAGATTGAGTTCCATCCCGGCTGGATGCAGCCGGAAACGGCGGCCTTCTGCAAAGAGCATGACATCCTGGTGGAGGCGTGGAGTCCCCTTGGTTCCGGAAAGCTTTTGGAAGATCCAAAGCTGAAGGAGTTTGGACAGAAATACGGCCGGTCCACAGCCCAGATCTGTCTGCGGTGGTGCCTGCAGAAAGGACATCTTCCTCTGCCCAAATCCGTTACCCCTGTGAGGATTAAGGAGAATCTGCAGCTTTTTGATTTTCAGATATCCCAGGAGGACATGGCAGTGATAGATAAGCTGGAATGCGTAGGCCGGACAGGCTCTGATCCGGACAATGCAAAATTCTGAGATGGTTAAAAGGGCATCGACCATCCAGGAAACTGATTGGATAAAAAGATAAGAAGACCTGCCGTACCGGAATTTCCAAGTCTGGTATGCCAGGTCTTTTTCGGTTATCTTCAGGGGGATCGGAAAATGTGTAAAAACAAGGTTGTAAATGCCGGAAAAACCACCCTGATCACTCGCTTGCTGCCTGTTTTGACCGACTATGGCTTGAAGGTTGCCACTGTCAAGCACGACGGGCATGAATTTGAAGGGGATGTGCCGGGGACGGATACCTACAGGCATATGAAAGCCGGAGCCTTTGGGACGGCAGTGTTTTATAAATACGCGAAGCAGGAAGAGGCCCTGTTAAACCGTCTGGAAAAATACCGTGAAAACCATTTGCTGTTTATAAAGCGTTCTGAGGTACCATTTGATAATAATATATCAGAACGGGATCTGAGGAAAGTAAAGAACCGTCAAAAAATGGCAGGCGGATTCCGTAAGAAACAGGGGAAGGAGATGTATTGCCGAATCCTAAGCATCGTAGAAACCTTAAAACGGCGTAAAATGAATCTAATGGAGAACATCAAACAGATCTTTATAGGAACACCGGCTATTTTCTAGCCGGTGTTAAATGTGTTGTTTCAGCCGCAAGGCTGAACTGTAACCATCTGTAAATTCCCATCAAGATACAGTCTAGCATATTCTAGTGGTTCATCAATGGCAAGTGTGTTTAATGCACAATCTGATCCGGGTGTGGTTCTCAAATTCTTTTCTGCTTCCCAGCAGTCAATGCGAAGCATATAGTCTGCACTGGTATAAACATCAATGCTGTTTCGTCCGGGATTATATTCTGCAAATATTGTTCTCATCGTATCTTATCTCCTTATCGTTCAATCAATTATTTGCTACAAAAATCAGAAGCATTTCAATCAGTTCACCATGTCACTTTTATTTTGTGTTATACTGTTTTATAGATTTTCCTTGCCCTTGTATTTGCCCTTATCAGAGTTCGTAAACACTGGTGGGACGATATAACACAAGGGAAACAATAAGGGAAAGCTCACCTGCGACAAATCCAGTGTTTTCAATGGTTTGCGGAGAATTTAACAACAAGATATAACAGTTATTAAATTTCTTAAAACAGGTGAAATCTCAATCGAAATTTGTAGGAACAGAAACTTTGAATTTAGTGGTGCGATTGATGAGAATTATTGAAGTCAAAGAAGATAAAAAACAATATCTTGATTTGCTGTTATTGGCAGATGAGCAGGAAAATATGATAGACCGATACCTTGATAAAGGCAAAATGTATGTGCTTGATGATAATGGGATTAAATGCGAGTGCATCGTTACCGATGAAGGAAATGATGTGCTTGAAATCAAGAACATTGCAACTGTTCCAGACTATCAAGGCAAAGGTTATGCAAAATCTTTAATTGATTTTATCGTAGAGAAATATAGAGAGCAATATGCTATTCTACAAGTAGGAACAGGTGATAGCCCATTGACAATACCATTTTATGAAAAGTGTGGGTTTGTCCGTTCGCATATCATACCAAATTTCTTTACAGATAATTACGACCATCCAATATATGAGGATGGAGTACAGTTGGTGGATATGGTGTATCTGCAAAGGCAGTTATAAAGAAACTTCAAGTTTAACGAACAGGAGATGATGATCACATGAAAATCTTATATGAACTATCCTGGTTATGGGAAACGCTGGGCATTGCACTTGTGGCCGCGGCTGTTTGTGTGGCTTGCGCCACGCTGATCTGCAAGGCAGCGAAGAAGAAGTTCAACAAAAAGGTGTTGGCAGTCATAGGGGCTGCGGCATTTGTGGGCGCGATTCTGGCGGTCATTCTGATCGCCCGGACACCGATGCCGCTTTGATAGGACGGAGGATGGAATAATAGAAGGTCGGGGTCAGACCCCGGGCAAACTTTCACCTGTGAGAAGTGTCAAGGTTTTCTAATCACCACATGAATATAAATTGACAAAAATGACTATAATGACTACAATGATTATAATGGTGATTAGGAAAACTACAGGAGGTGCCTTATGACATTTATTGAGAGCGAAACTATCGAACTCAAGTCTTCGGTTGTTGCAGACCTTTGCAAAGAGGTGATTGCCTTTGCTAACACAAGAGGCGGCACTCTTTACATTGGTGTTGAGGACAATGGTACGGTGATTGGTGTGGATAGTGCCGACCGTGTTACCTTGCAAATAAATAATATGGTTCGGGATTCCATCAAACCTGATATTACGATGTTTGTCCACTACGAGACACAGGTGATAAATGATAAACAAATTATCGCCGTGACCGTCCAGGAGGGTACAGACCGTCCCTATTATCTGGGCAGTAAGGGATTAAAGCCCAGCGGTGTGTATGTCCGCAATGGTACATCTACAGATCCTGCCTCTGATACCGCCATTCGAAAAATGATTAAAGAAACCGATGGCGACAGTTTTGAAACCATGCGCTCTTTGCAGCAGAATTTGTCATTTCAGGCAGCTGAAGCACAGTTTGCCAAGAGGAAGGTTCCCTATGATGCTGCTAAGATGCAGACTTTGGGAATGGTTTCCTCGGACGACATTTACTCCAATGTAGCGTTGCTTCTGTCCGAACAATGTCCGAGTACCATCAAGGCTGCAACCTTTGCCGGTGTTGATCAGAGCGTATTCCAAGATAGACGTGAGTTTACCGGTTCGTTGTTTCAGCAGATGGAGGATTTGTATGCCTATCTCGATCTGCACAATCAAACCAAGGCCACATTTGAGGGACTATACCGAACTGATACCAAAGATTATCCAGAGGACGCGCTGAGAGAAACATTGATGAATTCTCTGGTGCATAGAGATTATTCTTTTAGTGCCAGCACCCTTGTCAGTATCTATGATGATCGAATCGAATTTGTATCCGTGGGCGGTCTGCCTGCCGGAATCACTTTGGATGACATTATGCTAGGACTTTCCGTTTGCAGAAATCCGAAATTAGCAGCTATCTTCTATCGCTTACAGCTGATTGAAGCTTACGGAACCGGTATGCCCAAAATCATGAAAGCATACGCAGGCACAGGGGTAGAACCTAAAATTGAAGTGACAAACAACGCTTTCAAAATTACACTCCCCAATAGAAATGCCGTTAAGGCAACTGATAGCGTGCCTAATGAACGTAAATCCAATGAAGAAAAGATTCTGGACTTGATTGGCCAAAACGGCTATGTAGTGCGTAGCGATGTGGATCAACTGTTGGATGTCAGCCAAACAACGGCCAGCCGTATTCTAAAACGCATGGTTACAGACGGCTTGATCTATCAGGACGGAAGCGGCAGAAAAACAAAATACAGAAAAGGTTAATCGTTTGCAACAACTGGCTTAAAACCCAGGGGGCTGACCCCGGTCAAAACCCATCCAAAGGTTTGTCCTCTTATAGAAAAAGTTCATTTGATTTCTGAACGGAACAGGCTTTCTTGATAGCTGATGCCACAACAGAAACCGTTACCTTGTTAAGGCTGCGTGCATGAACAGGGCAGATTGAGACACATCTCATACAGGAAATGCACTTGGATTTATCGGTGACCTTGCCATTATCCTTGGAAATCGCCTGAGCAGGACATTTCTCCGCGCACAGACCGCAATTTGTGCAATGAGAATCAGTAGAGGGAACAAATCCGCTGCTGGATTTTTTGTAAGGACGCTTGCCAGGAATGGCGGGAACTGCCAGGGAGCCGGATAGTGCTTTTTCAAAAATTTTGGTACCGAATGCAGAGAGTTGTTTGCAGTCTTCTGCATTGGGACGACCTGCGGCATATTCGCGAATAATTGAATGTTCTGCAACGGCAGAAATGGCGGCAATCACCTGAAAGCCAGCGGCATTTGCAGTATCCTCCATTTGAACAAGCGTACTCTCATAGACGCGATTCCCGTATACTGCCACAAGAACGCACTTCGCACGATTTCCATTGATCTGAGCAAAGCGATCAAGTGCCAACTGCGGGGCTACTCCACCAAAAGACGGCATGGCGACAAGCACCAGTGAATCGGATTCAATGAAGAACGATGCAAAATCTGTGGAGGTAGATGAAAGATCAATCGTCTGGACTTCCGGCCAGTTCTGGGTAATAGCAGTGGCAACTCTTTCGGTTCCGCCAGTGGGACTGAAAAGAATCTGATAGCATTTCATTATAAACACTCCTTCGATGTAAAAAATAGAGTTACAGCTTTGATATCAGTATAGCAATTGTGAGGTGTCGTGTCAATATTTACAGCAGGAGAGGACTATGCTAAAATGAAAGCGGGAGGGCAAAGATTATGCATGTCAGTAACAAATGTTCGATTGCGATTCACTGTTTGATCTTTATCCATGAATATGGAGCAGAGAATAAAGTGACGAGCGAATTGCTGTCGTTTTCTACCGGCTGCAATCCGGTGACAATCAGGGGTATTCTCAGTGCGCTGAAAAAAAGCGGTGTTCTGTATGTGAAGTCCGGTACTGGCGGTGCGACTCTTGCAGCAGAACCCGAAGATATAACACTTTATCGGATTTGTACAGCAGTGGAACCGGATGCCATTGACAAAATGATCGGTATTCATTCGTCACCATCACCGTTTTGCCCTGTGGGCAGGAAGATTCAGTCAGTGCTGGATGATACCTACGAAGAGTTGAAAAAAGATGTGATTGCCAGCATGAAATCCATTACACTGGATAAGATTCTTGCCGATTATCACAATAAACAGCAGACAAATCAATGAAATATTTCTTTGAAGCCGGGATGGGGAGCGGCAGTCCAAGCCCGGGGTCAGACCTCGGGCAAACTTCGGAAGCGATGAAGATGCTGGTGGAGAAATAAATGGAATAAGGATGAGCTGATAGACCGGTGGGGTAATGCCTTGTCGGTTTATTTTTTATGGAAGAATCCATGAAATTGTGATAGAATATATTTTAGGTTTTGTATACTTTTGACATATGCTCACATGATATTTATATGAAGTCCGTTTTTATGGACACAATACTCAATCGGGTCAAACTTGTTGTGACACGAAAGACATGCTTGCAGAAGAGTGAAAAGCGTTTTGAACGCACGATTTTCTGTTTACTTAGAAGACGATAAGCGCTATACTTGAAAATAGAGAAATTATACCCATGGACAGGTTGTTTTTAAGCAGGAGGCAGAGGCGATGGCAGTATCATATAACAAGTTGTTTAAGCTGTTGATAGACAAGAAAATGAAGAAGAAAGAGCTGTGCGAGCTTGCTGGAGTCAGCGCAAGTACCATTGGGAAAATGGGGCGCGGAGAACCTGTTTCTATTGAAATGGTAGAAAAAATCTGTCTTGCATTAGGATGTACGGCTGACGATGTGTTGGATTTCATCCCAGAGAGTCCAGATAATGGGATAGCTGATAATGTAGAATAAGGATGGTGGCCGAATGGGAAGGATAATACAGTATCGGCTGCTCCAATCCGAAAATCAAACAGGACTGATGAGACCAGTTGTCTACTGTGATGAAAAATACTGCGAAAGTTTACAGCAGGTTTCATTAAATGAGAAAATGGCGACTCTGCTCATAAAAATTAAACCGGAACGAAGAACCATGAGGCTTGAAAGATGCTTTCAGGAAGTTCTTACAAATATTCCGGAGAACAGTTGTATCCGAGACTTTGACGTGCTGTTCAATCCAGCATACAAGATAGATGTACTGCAACTTCTTACAGTTGCGAATCGAAGCAAATCGTTTTCTGTTTTATGGCCGGGAACTATGGCAGATGGAAAATTGGTTTATGCGGAAGATGGATATGCGGACTATAAAGAATACGATGTAGAACAATACGACATAACCTGTGTCGTTTAAGGGAGGATAAAAAAGTGAAGTACTCAGACTTGATCAGCTTCAACCCGATTGAGGATGTCATTCAGCTTACTACAGCAGATGATGCGAACCGGGCGAAAGAGTATGTGAAATCTTATGTTATGTCTGATACCATGGCGGCAAATCTGAAAAGCCCGGTATTGGATCAGCTTCAGATGGATGAAGTGGTTGATAACAAGGGTGTTCTTGTTGTTGGTAACTATGGTACTGGTAAATCACACTTGATGAGCGTGATTTCTTCTATTGCCAAGGATACGGATAACCTTCAGTATCTCCAGAATAAAAACTTTGCAAAAGAGATGGAGTGCATCGCAGGCAAGTTTGAAGTACTTCGCATTGAAATCGGCGGCGTAACGATGTCGCTGCGTGAAATTCTGTTTGGCTTCATTGAAGACGATTTTGCAGCACGAGGAATTGATTTTGAAGTGCCAGATTTTGATACAGTCCGCGATAATAAAAAGCTGATTCGTGATATGATGATGGCCTTCTCTGCAATGTATCCAGACAAGGGATATCTGATTGTTGTGGATGAGTTCCTGAGCTATCTGACTTCCCGTGACGAGCGGCAAATTGTCCTCGACCTTGAGTTTTTCCGCGCACTTGGCGAGATGTGCTCCAAGAGCAAACTGCGTGTGATTTTTGGTGTGCAGGAGAAGATTTTTGATAATCCGCGATTCAGCTTTGTGTCGGACACACTGAAACATGTGTCTGATCGTTTTACGCAGATTGTCATCACAAAAGAGGCAACATCTTATGTTGTGTCTGAGCGTATCTTGAAGAAAACGCCTGAGCAGAAAGCTTTGATTCGCAAGCATTTGGAGAAATTCTCAATGCTTTATACCGGTATGTCTTCCCGGATGGACGAGTTTGTAGATTTATTCCCAATTCATCCGTCCTATATTGATGTGTTCAATAAGATTTACCTGATTGAGAACCGGCATATCCTGAAAAATATCTCTATGACAATTCGCGACATTTTTAACCGCGATGTGCCAGAGAATGAGCCGGGCATCATCTCTTTTGATAATTATTGGCCTGCAATCAAATCCAATGGATTACTCAAGAGTGATGTGACCATCAACCGCGTTGTTACTGCCAGTGGACAGCTGGAGGATATCATCAACCGTGCGTTCCCTAAGCCCGCATATAAGCCGCTGGCAATTAAAATTATCTATGCACTGAGTGTCCATCGTCTGACTACGAATGGCTTGGATGTACATTTCGGACTGACGGCAGAGAACCTGAAAGATGACCTTTGCCTGTTCTTGCCGATGCCGGAGCAGGATGCAGACTTCCTGTTGGCTCTGATTAAAACTACGCTGAAAGATATCATGACCACGGTATCCGGTCAGTTCATTATCTACAACGATGCCAATAACCAGTATTACATTGATGTGGATAAGGTCGTTGACTATGATGAGAAGATCAAGCAAAAGGCTTCCATCATGGCAGATGGAGAACTGAATCGCTATTTCTATCAGCTGATTTACAGCTGCCTCGATTGGGATGCAAAGCAGTATGTTCCTGGATTTGAGATTTATCAGCGTGACCTAAACTGGGATAGCCATAACATTTTCCGTGAAGGCTATTTGTTCCTCGGTCTGCCGGGAGAGCGTAGCACTGCGCAGCCGGAACGGGATTTCTATATCCATATTATGCCGCCATACAGCAGCGGCAGCATTGCTGTGAAAAATTTGGAGGATGAAGTTTATTTCTTCTTCAAATCTACTGCGGAGTTCAAGGAGATTCTGGGTTTCTTCTCTGCTGCCAATGCACAGGCACAGATCAGTGAAGGCAAAGATAAGGATGCCTATCTGAGCAAAGCGGCGATGATCCGCAAAAAGCTGATTAAGTATCTGAGTGAAAATAAGAACACCTGCTTTGATATCCAGTATAAGGGGCAGAAGCGGCAGATGATCGAAGTGCTCCGTGGACGTTATAACCGAGATATGGACTTTAAGGACACCGTTGATTTGGCGGCTTCCCTGTGTCTGGATGAATATTTCTGCGGCAAATATCCGGATTGTCCTATGATGAAAACAAAGGTAACTCGGAAAAACATGGCAGAAAATGTACGGCAGGCATTTGATTATTTTGCTGGTCGTAAAACGCAGACGGCAACCTTGATGCTCCAGAGCTTTGGCGTTCTGGATGGCGATAAGATTCGACCGGAAGGTTCCAAGTATGCAGCTTACTACATTGACCAGCTGAAACAGCTGCCGCCGCAGGGCGTTATCAATTATTCGGATATCTTTGATGTCAAATACGATGATCAGTACGAAGATAAGCATTTCAAGATCAACTATCTTTTTACACCGATCATCTTCCTGTCCATGGTGTATGCGGGCTATGCAACGATGACTCTGCACAATGGCACTGTTCTGAGTGCATCGAATCTGGATACTGTACCTCGCATTGGTGTTCTGGACTTGTATGAGTTCAAATATCTGGCACGGCCTGCGCAGATGGCAATGGCAGAGCTGAAAAAGCTTTTTGATGTGCTGGAAATCAATCCGGTTCTGCTGGACAACCCGAATGACCGTGATGAGGGAGTAAAACAACTGCTGAAAAAAGCGCAGGAAACGAGCAACTCTGCTGTTCTTGCGAACCAGAAGCTGAACAATGGATTTGAGCTTTGGAATGAACCGCTTGTGGATGCGCAGCATTTGATCGCTATGCAGAAAGCCTGTGCAGCAGTTAAGGATGAATTCAGCAATTATTCTGCACGGTTCAATACTCCGGCGAAGCTGAACAACTTCACGCTGACCTTTGAGGAAATTGATAAGCTGACGGAGCAGATTACACTGATCAAGGCGATTGCGGAATATGTGACTTTCAAAACGGATTGCGCAAACAATGTTTCCTATCTGAGTAACATTGAGTTCATCGACCTTGGCGCAAACTTCAAACAAAAACTGGAAGCTGCAAAAGACGAATTCCGTTCTGCACGCGATAGCATTCTGACCGGTACATCCGGAGATGCAGCCGCGCAGAAGGTAAATGCTGCTCTTGAAAAGGTTAAAGAAGAGTATATCGGCATTTATTTTGAAGAACACAAGAAAAAACGCCTGGACATTGACGATGCAAAACGACGCGGTAAATTACAGGAGAGTTCCGTACTGGCAAATCTGCGTAAGTTGCGTGGCGTTGAAATCCTTTCGGCAGCCAAACTGACAAAGATCGAGCAGGACATGGCTAACTTGAAAATCTGCTATGAGCTGACACCGACTGAGCTGAAAACAACTCATATCTGCCCGCATTGCCATTATAACCTTGGTGATCAAGTGCCGAATGTAGCGGGCCAGCTGGATAATCTGGATATTCGGATTGATGATCTGGTGACGGAGTGGACGCAGACTCTGTTGAATACGATTTCTGACCCGATTGTGGCAAGCCAAAAAGAGTACCTGAGTGCAGAACAGCAGAAAGCCATTGATGATTTTATTGCATCCGGTACTTTGCCGAAGCGTGTTGACGATTTCTTCATCAAGGCGATTCAGGCATTGCTGAAGGGCTTTGAACCTGTGGTAGTGGATGCAAAAGATTTGATGGATAAGCTGACGAAGCTGCCGCCGATGGATGAATCTACTTTCAAACAGAAGCTGAATGAGCTGATTGCTGGCTATAACAAGGGCAAAGACGAAGGTAAACTCCGTATTATTGTTAAGTAAGATAAAATTGTGAGAAAGCGAGGCGAAGCGTGTGCTGATGAATACACCGGAGTATCTCTCCATCATCGAAAATATCAAAAGTGAGATCAAGGCTGCACAATACCGTGCAACGATTCATGCGAATTCGGATTTGCTACTCCTTTATTATGACATTGGAACGGTTATTAACGAATACAAAACATGGGGAAATAAATTCATTGAAAATCTCTCCTATGATATTCAGGTGACTTTCCCGGAGAGAAAAGGGTATTCTGTCCGAAATATGAAGTACATGGCGAAATTTGCAGCCCGCTTTGCTGACAGAGAAATTGTGCAAGAGGTGCTTGCACAAATTACTTGGTATCACAATATTGCTTTGATGGATAAGGTTAAAACTGCGGAAGAACATATCTGGTATGCAAATGCAACGGCACAAAATGGCTGGTCCCGTAATGTTCTTGTTCATCAGATCGAAAGTGGCTTATATCAGCGGCAAGTTCTGGTGGATAAGGTCACGAATTTTGAACGCCGTCTGCCATCTCCGCAGAGCGAGCTTGCAGTGCAGACTATGAAAGACCCGTATGTCTTTGATTTCATTCCGTTCCGGGAAGATATGCTGGAGCGGGACATTGAGCAGGCATTAGTGCGGGATGTGACCAAGCTGCTTCTGGAACTTGGAACAGGCTTTGCGTTCTTGGGAAATCAGTACCACCTGAATGTTGGCGGCGATGATTTCTATATCGACTTGCTGTTCTATAACCTGAACCTGCGCTGCTATGTGGTTATCGAACTGAAAACCGGAGAATTCAAGCCGGAATATGCCGGACAGCTGAACTTCTACCTGTCAGCGGTGGATGGTATCTTAAAGAAAGAGCAAGATAACCCATCCATTGGCCTGCTCCTTTGCAAGAGCAAGAACAACGTGGTAGCAGAATACTCCCTCAAGGACATTTCCAAGCCGATTGGAGTGAGCGAATACAAAGTTACCAGTAGCCTGCCAGATGATCTGGAAAAGCAGCTGCCGTCCGTTGAGGATATCCAGAAACGGATTAAATGAAATTGTGCAAGTGCCGCTTGCACAATTTAGAAAACGAAAGTGAGGAAACAGCTATGGAACGCAGAAAGCTGACCAAAGAAGATATAGATAAAGTGCGCAACATTGAAGGCTTTCCAATTGGTACAGATGAGGATATCATTGCGCTTTCGGATGCGCCGTTTTATACTGCCTGCCCGAATCCTTTCATCGAGGATTTTATCAAGGAGTATGGCATTCCGTATGATGAGGCAACAGACGATTATCACAGAGAACCGTTTGCAGCGGATGTGAGTGAAGGTAAAACAGATCCAATCTACATGGCACACACATATCACACTAAAGTACCGCACAAAGCTATTATGCAGTATATTTTGCATTATACAAAGCCCGGTGATTTGGTTTTGGATGGCTTTTGTGGTACCGGAATGACCGGTGTTGCTGCACAAATGTGTGGTTGTCCAGATAATGATTTTAGATACAAAATTGAACAGTTGAATCCCAGTGTTTCCTGGGGCGCACGGAAAGCTATTCTGAATGATCTTTCGCCGTCCGCTACTTTTATTGCTTCAAATTATAATGCTGCGGTCGATGGATATGATTTTTCTGAAGAGGCTCATCGTATCGTAGATGCGGCTGAACGTGAATTAGGATGGATGTATTCTACTCATCCTATACAGGAAAATCTCTTGGGAGAAAAGGCTGTAATAAATTATACTCTTTGGTCTGACGTTTTTTATTGTCCTCATTGTGGGAAGGAAATTGTTTTCTGGAATATTGCCATTGACAGTGATGGAAATATGAAAAAGGAGCTTCGATGCGATTCGTGTGGCTCTATCATTAAAAAATCACAATGCGCAAGGGCTAAAGATATACTCATTGACAAGAAAAGCGGAAAGACCATAGAAATCTCTAAGCAAGTTCCAGTGCTGATTAATTACTCTTATGGTGGCAAACGTTACGATAAAGTACCAGATGCTGAAGATATCGCACTCATAGAGAAAATTAAGGAAATGGATACGGATAAATGGTATCCGACAGAGGAGGTTCCATATGGGGAAAAAACTGCTGACCCAATAAAAGCAGGATTTAATAAGGTCAATCTTTTCTATACAGAAAGAAATCTCTGCGCACTTGCTTTGATATGGGATATGGCACAAAGAAGTAGGTACAAAAACCAGATAATGTTCTGTATAACAGCAGTCCTAATGAAAACGGCATCAAAATTGCACAATGTCGGTATGAAAAAAGGAAAAATCAATTTAGCGGGCGCTATGCCAAATGCATTGTATATTCCAAGTATACTGGCAGAAAGAAATATTTTTACACTTGTGAGGGGGAAAATAAAGGATATAGAACCTGTATTTTCTTTCACAAAGAAGGATGAAAATTGTTGCGTATCATGTGGCTCATCTACGGATTTGCGCATGATTCCCAGCAATTCAATAGATTATATTTTCGTTGATCCTCCTTTTGGCGATAACTTGATTTATTCAGAATTGAGTTTTATTTGGGATGCGTGGTTGAGAATCGTCACAAACAATGAGAAAGAGGCAATAATTTGTAGGGCACAAAAAAAGGCACTGTCTGATTACCAAGACCTTTTTGAAAAGTGCTTTAGAGAATTTTACAGATGCCTCAAACCAAATCGATGGATAACAATAGAGTTTCATAATAGCAAGAATACGGTATGGATGGCAATTAATGAAGCAATTCAGAAAGCAGGTTTTGTTGTTTCTTATGTAAAGACCCTCGACAAAGGGCAGGGCAGCTATAATCAGCAGACGGCAAATGGAGCAGTAAAACAAGATTTGGCAATTTCGGCGTACAAACCCAAAGAGGAATTTGAACGTAAGTTCTCGGAACAGGCAGGAAGTGAAGAAACAGCTTGGTTCTTTGTTGGCCAATATTTGGATAATTTGCCTGTGGTTAGCGTCGAAAATAACAAAATACAAATGATTGCGGAAAGGCAAGCCTATTTACTATTTGATCGTATGGTAGCATACCATATTATGAGAGGTATTCCTGTGCCGTTGGATGCTACCGACTTTTATCGCGGTTTGGATGAAAAGTTCCTAAAACGCGATAATATGTACTTCTTGCCGGATCAGGTCAATGAGTACGATACCGCTCGTATCACAACCGAAGTGGAGAATATCCAATTTGCGCTATTTGTGACGAACGAAAAGTCTGCTATTTCTTGGCTGTATCAGCAACTGGATCCGCAGTTCTGTGGTCCGCAGACCTATGCAGAGCTTCAGCCGAAGTTCATGCAGGAAGTCAAAGCTGTGGATAAGTATGAGCAGATGCCGGAGCTTGCTACCATTTTGGAAGAGAACTTCCTGCAAGATGAGAATGGCCGCTGGTACATCCCAGATGTGACCAAGGAAGGCGATCTGGTCAAGTTGCGTGAGAAGAACTTGTGGAAAGAATTTGAAAGCTACATGAACAGCAAGGGCAAGCTGAAGCTATTCCGTTCGGAGGCCATCCGTGTGGGCTTCTCTCGCCTTTGGAAAGAAAAGAACTATAAAGCCATCGTTGATATCGCCGAGCGTCTGCCGGAGCAGACCATTCAGGAGGATTCCAACCTGCTGATGTACTATGATATCAGCCTTGGAAGAGTGTAAAAGGAGCGTTGCCTATGGGGAAGAATGAATCATCTAAAATCAAGAGAACACCAATTCGCGAAGCAGTAAAACTGCGCTTGTGGGGAATGGCAGCAGGCAGATGCGAAATTTGCAACAAACTGCTGTATTTGGATTCACATTATGGTGATGATGCTAATTTTTCTGAAAATGCCCACATTCACGCAGTTGGTAAAACAGGACCAAGACATGCTGATGATATGACGCAAGATGAAATAAATAACATAGACAATTTAATGCTTCTTTGTGCCGAGCATCACCATTTAATAGATACTAAGCCTGAAAACTACCTGTCGGATTTTTTGATTGTACAGAAGAAGGCTCATGAAGACCGGATTCGGAGATTAACGGAGATTCAAGATGCTGATTCTTGTAAGGTAGTGACATTCTTCTCAAATATAGATAATGTAGATGTGTTTAATGCAGCATCTGTACTTAGGAGAGCCACTGTAAAATGTGGTTTTTATCCAAAACAGGATGACCCAATAGAATTGCATAATGGATCGGTTACAAAATACATACCGTCAAAGGACATTTTTCAATTGCAAGCATCTGAACTGGAAAACCAGGTCAAGCAGTATTTTGGTAGCATTGTAAAGAAGGAAGATGTTGTTGCATTGTTTGCACTTGCTCCGCAACCACTTCTTTTTAAATTGGGGTGTTTACTTTGCGATCAATTAAATGTTCGTGTCTTCCAGTGCCATCGTGAGGGAGATAAATGGGCATGGCCAGATGATCAGTCAACAGTGGATTTTCAAATCCATCAGTCAAAGGCTGATTCTGAAACTGCGGTGGCATTGGTTATTGATTTGAGTGCTGAAATTATTGATCAAAGAATTGAAAATACATTGGGCGAAAGATGTTCCATCTATCATCTGACTATTCCGGAGCCAAATCGCGTGTTTGTCAAGAACCCTCAGATTCAAGATAGTTTTGTCCGTACTTTTCGGCTGGCAATGGAAAGAATAAAGAATGATAATCCTAAGGCAAAGGAAATCTGCTTATTTCCAGCTATGCCAGCATCGCTTGCAGTTCGTGCGGGTATGGATATTATGCCCAAGGTGGATTTGCCAGTTAAAATCTATGATCAACTTTCACAGAAAAACAGTTTTGAAGAAACTATAACGATTGGAGGGTAAAAGATGTATACCAAAGAAGCGTATAATAGTCTGCTTAAATCGACAGCTCAGAACATTGATATTAGTGATGAAATGTTTGAGGCAGCAGAAAAGACTTATAAAGATCTTGGAAAATGGATAGATCAGGAGACTCCTGATTATGAGATTAGTATTTATCCGCAAGGTTCGTTTGCCCTCGGAACTGTGGTTCGTCCAATTACAAATGCAGATGATTACGATTTGGATATTGTCTGTCAATTTAAGAGTCAGTATGGGTTGACAGCCAAGGAACTGAAGGTTGATGTGGTTAAACCACTGCTTGTCCGTTACAAAAAAACGAGTAGGGAAATTGAAGAAAAAAAGAGATGCTGGCATGTTGAATACGATGATGTTCCAAACTTTCATATGGATGTTATTCCTGCTCATACTTATGGGAGCGTAATCCGTATAACTGATCATAATGAAGACTATGATACTTATGATTATTTGGGAAGCAATCCGGCAGGCTATGTGAAATGGTTTTTCGATGCTTGTGCAAAGCAACGCAACAGATTATATGAGCAATATATCAAGGATCATCGTACAGTTGTTGCGCAAGCTGAGGTTGAAGATGTAAAGCGTAGAAAAGTAAAAACGCCATTACAACGCGTTGTACAGATTCTTAAACGGCATAGAGACATTAAGTTTGCAGATGACAACAGCGGTAATAAGCCCATATCAATTATAATCACAACAATAGCGGGAAGGCTGTATGAAGAAGAGGATAATATTTACGATGCTCTTTTCAATATCCTTTCTAAAGCTCCTTCTTGGATTATGGATAACCGAAAAGGTCAGCAATTTTACATAGAAAACCCAAGTTATAAAGGTGAAAACTTTGCTGACAAGTGGAATACACATCCGGAACGTGCTACTGCATTTTTTAAATGGTTAGATACTGCGAGAAAAGACTTGGTTGATGGAAGACTTTTGCAATATAACAAAATTGAAATGGGAAATCATCTAAAAGAATGCTTTGGCAGCGAGACCGGAAAAGCTGTTTTTAACAGTGAAGCAGAGACGGTGAGATCAGCTATTGCAGCGGGAACCTTGAAAGTAGACACATCGACAGGGAATATATCAAAAAATGGCACAGTTTCAGTTCCACCAGCACATCACTTTGGCGCGTAAATATTTGAAACCTAAGCCTATTTCGTTGGTGAATCAGCAAATACAGATGCAATATTTGTACAATAGGCTACTGGTAGCAAACTATATTGAGAATTCCATGCTTGTATGTATTTTAGATATACAGCCGTCCTCCGAGTCTCAAGTGTATAGAATCAAAATTACTTATAAACTGAGTGATGGAGCACCAAAGGCATGGCTGATTTCGCCACCATTACAAAAATATGAGGGAAAATATCCACATCATAAGTACGGCAAGGATGATAGCGGAAATTACCAACTGTGTGTTTATTACCCCAAATATAAAGAATGGAATCAGCAAATGTATGTTGCAGATTCGTTTGTGCCATGGGTCTGTACATGGCTGAGTACTTATGAATACTGGCTTGTGACTGGAAAGTGGCACTACGATGAAATGTTTACAGGCCGAAATCAAATTAAAGAATGGAAGAAAGAGAAATGATATCTGTCGGCGATTTCGTTTTTGACACAATAGAAAAAGCAAATGTGCAGGTTTTGGAGAAGATCGAAGCATGGGGCTATATTTCTTATAAGGTCTTTAACCCAGCAACCGGTCGGGTGTATAAGGCAAATGAGGAACAGCTTAGCTCATCGGGCAATACGATGCAGTATGATGAAAATTATCTGCGCTATGTTACGCTGCTCTCTAAAATCAAAAACGAAACTGCCGGTGGTTTCCTTTCTTCTCTTGCCAGCGGGATTATTCCCTTGCCGCACCAGCTCCATGTGTTGAATCGCGCAATGGAGACCAACAACATTCGCTATATTCTGGCGGATGAAGTCGGTCTTGGTAAGACGATTGAAGCTGGTATGATCATCCGTGAATTGAAGAGCCGCGGTCTTGTCAGTAGGATTCTCGTTGTTTGCCCGACTGGTCTGGTGACCCAGTGGGCAAGCGAGATGCAGGAAAAGTTCCATGAGAAATTTCAAGTAATTTTGCCATCCGATTATGATACGATTCGTCGCCTGACGGATAATGATGATGTGTATGGTCAGTTCGATCAGGTGATTTCTCCGATGGATTCTATTAAGCCGATTGAAAAACACGCCGGTTGGAGTGAGGAAAAGGTTGAAAAGTACAACGAGGAACGAATCTATTCCATCATCAACAGTGGATGGGATCTGATCATCATAGATGAGGCGCATCGTGTGGCTGGTTCTTCCGGCGAAGTGGCTCGCTACAAGCTGGGTAATCTGTTGGCACAGGCAAGCCCATATCTGCTGCTGTTGTCAGCAACACCGCATAATGGCAAAACTGAGCCGTTTTTGCGATTGATTCGTTTGCTGGATGCGGATGCTTTCCCGAATGCCAAGTCTATTGTCCGAGAACAGGTTGCTCCATTCCTGATCCGCACGGAAAAGCGCGAGGCCATTGACAATAACGGGAATCTGCTGTTCAAGAACCGTATCATGCATCTTGTGACGATTTCATGGGACGACCGCAACAATTTGCAGCGGGAACTATATGAGATGGTCAGCTCCTATGTCGCAAAGACCTATAACAAAGCACTGCGCAATCGCAAGAAAAATATGTGCCTGATCTTCCTGTTGATTATCATGCAGCGCATGGTGACGAGCAGTACGGCGGCCATTCGACAGAGCCTGGAGCGCAGATTAAATGTTCTTCTGGAGCAGCGCACCTGCGTTGGTAATTTAAGGGAAGAGGATTTGGACGAACTGAACATCGAGGATGGTGTTGAGGATGCCCTTGAAGCGATTTCTCTGGATATGGAGTTGGAAATCGAAGAGCTGAAGCAGATCATCTCCCTTGCAAAACAGGCACAGTTCCAGAATCAGGATGCAAAAGTAGAGCCGCTGTTGAATGAGATTGATGCTATTCTGAGTGAGGATCGTACACAGAAGGTCATTATTTTCACAGAATTTGTTGCTACGCAGACTTATTTGCAGGAGCTGCTTGTGAATAGAGACTATACGGTAACGATTCTAAACGGCGGCATGAGCATTGACGAGCGAAATGCTGCCATGCAGGAGTTTAAGACCAGTACCAGTATTTTTATTTCGACAGATGCTGGTGGCGAAGGTCTGAACTTGCAGTTTGCCAATATTATCATCAACTATGACCTTCCGTGGAACCCAATGAAGATCGAGCAGCGGTGTGGTCGTGTTGATCGTATTGGTCAGCAGCGGGATGTACATATTTACAACTTCATTGTTGGCGAAACGGTAGAGAACCGTGTCCGCGAAGTGTTGGAAGAAAAGCTGTCCGTTATTCTGAAAGAGATGGGCGTTGATAAGTATTCTGATGTTCTGGACAGCGAAGTGGCAGAATGCGACTTCACAGATGTGTATATGCGCTCCATTGGTCATGCTTCACAGGTAGAGAAGAATCTGTACCCAGTTGAGGCAGAGATGAAGCAGCAGCTTACGAATGCGCAGAAATATAAAGATGTAATCCGAGAAGAGAAAGACTTGACAAAACTTGTCGGAACGGAGTCGAATTTCGATGTAGACAGTGCGCTCCGCACAATGCTGACCTATTATGAGTGCTGGCAGGGGCATGACCCGCGTTTGATTGACCGTATCAGCATTGCAGATGAAGAAATCACACAGCATTTGAAGACAGAGTTGGTGCAGGATCGGACGGCACCGCTTATGTCCATCCAGATTGATAACTTCCTCAATGAGGAAGGCTATTTTATGCTTTGGGAGCTGTCTATCTCTGAAAAAGAGAGCGGAAAGCGGATTTTGCCGATATTTGTCAACAGCGCAATGTTATTGCGACCGATGGCAGGAAAGCGTATTATGGATGTTTTCCTCGATGAAAACAGCAAGCTCAGGGTTTCGTCTGCGCCGAATGTGGATGCGGAAATTTATTCTAAGCTTGAAAAAAGTTGCATGGATTTTGCCTATGACACATTTGTTGAATTAAAAGAGAAGCAGATGCAGCAGAATGAGGAGAGTTTCAAGAAATATATGTATGCTTTGGAGCTGAGACAAGAGGCTGCGGAACATATTGGGATTGAGAATATCCGCAGAAGCCGCCTGCAAAAGCTGCAAAAAGAAAAGGCCAACATTGAAGCACAGCACAGGAAAGGCTCACAGGTATATCCGGATTTTAGGTTAATCATGATGGCAAGATTGGAGGCGTAACAGATGTTTGGAGACTATGTGTTTGAAAAAACAGCTGCACAGTATACGAAAAAAATGATGCTCGTTGATGCAGATCATCTGGAAGAAAAAGTGCATTATAGCGCGGTGTTTCAGGCACATGGCTTCAGGACTGTTGCGTATACTGATGATTTGAACTTCCGAGTTAATAATACAAGCCTTCTAAATGGAGAGGGAAAACTTGCTATTCTGGTGCAGCCGGGTGTTTATGTGCCGTATGATATCCGGAAAAAATGCCGGGAGGAAGAAATTTCGTTCGAGTCATTATTTCCAAAGTTGAATAGCGCAGTTCTGCGAGAAAGCAAAAATCTGGATTTGGAACTTCTTACGCTGGCGTATCAGACTGATTTTGAGGAATACCATGAACGGAAACAGACGGAAATGTTTTTTCGCCGCAAAATGTATTCTCAGAAAAATGTTGAGTACTATTTGAGAGATTTATATGAATGTGCGTTAAGTCAAGCGAAAAGTGTTGAAGATTACAGGGCTTGGTTTGAGATTGCGGAGAAAAAAGCGACGATTGATGTAACCGCAGTAGAACATAATGTTGACATTGATACTTCGGAATTGAATCGGGCGTTCTGCGCCTATGCGATGAAAAATTTTGGAAAGTTGTCTTCGGAAATCAACCTGGAATCACCGGTCATGGTAAGCAGTGTCATGGATTATATCCATGACCATAGTGAAAAGGCTGCCATTATCGTAATGGATGGTATGTCAGAATTTGACTGGACGATATTGAAAAGATCGTTTGCGGGAATTTGTTATCGCCAAAGTGCTGCCTTTGCCATGATTCCATCTACGACATCTATTTCTCGCCAATGCCTACTGAGTGGAAAATATCCCAGTCAGCTGATTGAACCGTGGAAGCAGAGTAAAGAGAAGAATGAATTTTACGAATGCGCAAGAAAATATGGGTATAAGGACAATCAGATAGGTTATGAACGAGGGTATGATGCAAGCTTTTCGGCGTTTGTAAAGTGTGGGGCTGTCATCATTCTTGATATTGATGAATTGGTTCATGCCCAATATCAGGGACGCATTGGAATGTTGAATGATGATACGGTGCTGATGAAACAGAATAAGCTTGCTGAGCTGACCAAACGATTGTTGCAGGATGGATTTGATGTCTATATTACAGCAGATCATGGAAACACGCCTTGTACAGGACTGGGACGATTGACCGGCTCTGGCGTTGAAGTTGAAACAAGAAGCCACAAAATGGTGGTATTGAAGGATTTTGCTAATAAAGACAGTTTGATAGAACGATATGGCCTTCTGGAATATCCGAAATATTATTTGCCCAAAGATTATGACTATCTAATCTGCAATGTGGGGGATTCTTTGGATATCAAAGGTGAAAATGTAATGACGCATGGCGGGATTTCGCTTGACGAAGTGGTGGTTCCGTTCATAATCGCGAGGACGGAGGATTATCATGGCTAAAATGGTTGGTTTGTCAAGAAAACTGAAATTGCCTTGGCTGAAATATACAGTTGACTTAGTGGCGGACGGAACATCGGAATCGGAGATTAAAGATAAGCTCAATGAGTATTTGAGCTATGAGATTGAAAGCCCAACAGTTCTTCGTAAGACCAGAGAGATTTTGATGAACATCTGGGTTTATGATAATCCGTACAGCTCCCGCTTAAAAAGCGAGGCAGTACAGCTGATAGAAAAGTATCCGGAATATGCGGTGAGTATCAACTGGTGCATGATGTTGGCGGCATATCCGGTGTTTCTTGATATGTGCAAACTGATTGGAAAAATGTCGGAATTTCAGGATGAAATAACACTTGCCCAGTTAAAGCAAAAGCTATTTGATGAGTGGGGAGAAAGAACAACCTTATATCATTCGATTGATAAATTGATTTCAACATTGAAGGAATTCGATGTGCTACGCTGTGAAAAACCGGGAAAGTATCACATCAACAGGATGACAGTAAATAATGAACAAGTCAGTGCATTTATGGCATATGCAGTGATGAATATTGATGACAGTGGATACTACTCTTTTCAGGAATTGAATGATTCAGTATATCTGTTTCCCTTTGAATATCATGTTGAAAAGGAAACTATTGTTTCAGATGACAGATTTTCAATCAGTACATTTGGCGGTGAGATTTCGATATCGTTAACTTGAAATGAAATATCCGGGAAAGGAGATTTTTATGGCTGATAATCGAAAGAAAGCCTCGATGTCACAGGTTCTGACAGATATAAAGCCTTACATAACGAAAAAGTTTATGGCGACTCCCTGTGTTAAGGAGCAAGACATTCAGGCTATTTGTCAAATTCTTCTACCCAGATACAAGAATGTACAGCTTATGCAGGGACTGACCAACAACAAGCCGGATTTCAGAATTCAGGTAAAAGGTTTGTTCGGGACAGAAGAGAAACGGTTTGAAGTGGTTGGCGGTGATAAGAAAAGACCAGCAACCAAGAAGAAATCCGACCTGGGCTGGATTGATCGGCTGGAAGAAATAGATGCCGCATTAGATGATTTTTGATGGCGATGCAGTGTGGAGGAGGTGCGGCTAAGTGACCTGGGCTGAATATTATGAGCGATATGACGGATGGCAGGAAAGTACTCAGTATAGCCGTCTGGCCTCTATCAAGGACTTCGGACCGGATGGAAGTCCATCTGAGGAAATATGTGACTGCATTCAGTATGTGGATACGCGCACAGCGACCAGCATTCTTCGCAGAGCATTAGCAGCGGGAGTCCGGTTTCGAGCCGCGGAAGTTGCGGAGATTGCAGATAGCGGGCAAATCGAAGATGAAGAAGCACTGGAAAAGTTGATTCAGACAGCTGTGGATGCTTATACGGGGGAACAGCTGGATACGCTGCTGAGCTGTCTTCCTGATCCGGAACCGGTGTTTGAGTTGATTGATAAGATTACTTCCAAACCAACGCACTTTACAGAGGAGGATGTTCTGACACTGCTTCCTAATCTGCCAGATGAGGAATCCATCTATCAGCTGGTCAACTAGACAGATGCGATTTTCACAGAAAATGGGCTGAATGAGTTGTGTGATTATGGTGTGGACGAGTCGCTGATCAGGAAGATTTCAAAGCGTAGCGGCATTCCTTATGCTGATCCGGATGAGCCTGACGAGGAAATTCCGCTTAAAGGGGAACAACCGAAGAAGCCGGGACTGTTCAGCAGTATACTGATGGGAATGGCTCTGGCTGGCAGTCCTAAGCCTAAAAGTACAGGCAGATGCACGGGAGATTGTACTCATTGTCCTCCCCACTATGGTTATCGCTATGGGCGATGGTATTATGGACACGGGCATACACATGGCTGCGAATTCTGTGGAAATGGAGGATGCAGTGGGAAGTGCAACATAGATTGACTTCACTTGCAATGTGGAATGACACGACAAGAATTATTTACATGGGTACGCCAGCAGTACGGCACGGAGCCGGAATACCCCTGGCATGACAGGAATGCTGTGCTGCGGCACAACGACAATAATAAATGGTATGGTGTAGTTCTGGAGGTATCGACTGATAAGTTGGGATTGCCGGAAGCAGACATCGTTGATGTCCTCAATGTGAAAAGTGATCCGCTGTTAATTGGCTCTCTTCGCGGGCAGGATGGCTATTTTCCGGCCTATCACATGAACAAGGAGAAGTGGCTTAGTATTCAGCTAGGAAAACCGGAGTTGGATCATGCCATCAAAGACCTGCTTTCTTTGAGCTATGAGCTGACAGCACCGAAAAAACGCAGCAAAAAGTCATCAGCAAAAAATCCGGGAGATTCCGCAAAAGGAGAATCATGGGTCTGACCCCAATATGTTCTTACCAGCATCTGTAAGTATCTTATGTATGTGACAGGTGAAATCAAGTCGGATGATCCAGCTATTGTAGAGATGCTAAAAAATGGAACCATGCTGCCAGAATAAGTATAAAAGGGGAATAGGCATGAAGGCTTTTCATATGAATAGAGATTCCGTCAGATTAATTATGAGAATAGACCGGATGATGAAGAATTTGAAGAAATCATGTCTATTTTAAAGGAGAATAATTGCACAATTGATGAAACGCTTATGGGACCAGATTGTGATCTTATTCATTGTACCGTACAGTCAGTAAGGTTTGATGTAATCAGAACAATTGATGGCAATGGCAGCTTTATTTATTGCGATAATTCGGACGGAATGAGATTTATTGAAAATATGTTTGAAATGAAATAAGGAGAGATTTGAAAATGAAGCAGGAAACAATAGATCGAATTCGAAAATTTACAGAGGATAGGGATTGGGACCAGTTCCATTCTCCGGCAAATCTTGCAAAATCAATTGTGATTGAGGCAGCTGAACTTCTGGAATGTTTTCAATGGAATGATGAGGAATATGATTTACAGCATGTAAAAGAGGAAATGGCGGATGTCATGGTTTATTGCCAGAATCTGTTGGACAAGTTGGGGCTGGATGCAGATGAAATCATCAATATGAAGATGGCACAGAATGAGGCAAAGTATCCCGTGGAAAAAGCAAAGGGAAGTGCAGCGAAGTATAATCAGCTGTAATGGACTGTGTGAAAGAGAAAAATGTGTCAGTAACTTTTGGAAGGGTATAAGAAGTTATACAGTAATTCGGTCCCTGCCCCCCAAAACATGTATGACAACCGATTGGAAATTACTTCTCCAGGAAAGCTGCCAATAGGACAAACGACGCCACGATTAACGCCAACGACGCCAAAAATGACATTGGTGGCGTTAAAAATGGCGTTAGTAATGCCGGAAATGGCGTTAATCGCAACGAAAGTGGCACTAATGGCGGTAAAGTTCCGCTTAATAAGGAACAGATACAGTTAGAAAACCTGTTGCAGATTATAGAGAAATCTCCATATAAGTGGACTTTTGAATGAAGAAAAAGTGGACATTGGGGATACAAAAGTGGATATTAAGAATGAAAAAGTGGATATTCAAGACAAAAAAGTGGATATTGAAGGCAGCCGCCGGCCTGCGGATTTTCTGATTTCCTACGCGGCACTCAGAAAATCCTGGCCGGCTGAGAAAGACAAGCCACCTCGAGAACGAGGTTTATGAGATATAGTTCCCGGTAATACTGTTTGGGTTTTCCTTGATTTCCTGCGGCGTCCCGCTGGCTATGATCTGTCCGCCCGCTTCGCCGCCGCCCGGTCCCATGTCGATCACATAGTCCGCATTTTTGATCACATCCAGGTCGTGTTCAATGACGACAACGGTCGCATCGTGATGAAGAAGCGCCTGAAAGACGCCCAGCAGAACCTGCACATCCAGCGGATGCAGACCGATGGAGGGCTCGTCGAAGACGAATACGGAATCCTCCTGGGTCTTTCCAATCTCGCTGGCAAGCTTGAGCCGCTGTGCTTCGCCTCCGGATAGTCCGGGCGTTTCTTCGCCAAGGGTCAGGTAGCCGAGTCCGAGCTGCTTCAGAATTTCCAGCTTCTGGCTGACGCTTTTTATATCCCTGCAAAAGTCGATGGCGGTGTTTACGTCCATATCCATCAGCTCCGGTAAGGAAATGTGCGCGCCGCTTTTATTGGTGAGCTTTACTGTGTAAGCTGCCTTGCTGTAGCGGGAGCCCCGGCAGTCCGGGCAGGGAATGTTCACATCCGGCAGGAACTGTACATCAAGACTGACAACGCCGGTTCCGTCGCAGCCGGGGCAACGGAGCGTCCCGGTGTTGTAGGAAAAATCACCGGCCTTGTAGCCGAGGGCTTTGGCATCCGGAGACTTCGCATAAAGCTTGCGCAGCTCGTCGTGGATGCCTGCATAGGTTGCCACAGTGGAGCGGACGTTGATGCCGATGGGCGTGGCGTCCATGAGCTTGACGTGTGCAATGCCGTCGGCATCGACTGCGCGGATGTGGGCAGGCAGTGCACTGCCGCTGATCTTTGCCTGCAGTGCAGGGATCAGGCTCTCCAGTACCATAGTGGTCTTGCCGGAGCCCGATACCCCGGTGACAACTGTGAGCCGTCCTTTTGGAATATCGACCTCCAGGGGCTTTACGGTATGGATCCGATCCGTGGACAGGTGAATCCTGCCGTTTGTAAAGAGCATTTCCTTTTCGATGCAGGGGCGCAGTCTGGTGTTCGCTGTGCCGGAAAGAAACGGTCCGATCTGGGAAGCAGGATCTGCTGCGATGGTGGAAATATTGCCCTGCGCAATAATGTGACCGCCTTTTGCGCCGGCCTCCGGACCCATTTCTATGAGCCAGTCGGATTCCTTCAAAATCTGCGTATCGTGATCGACTAAAATGACGGAGTTTCCGTCAGCAACAAGATCCTGCAGTACACCGGTAAGCCCCACAATATTAGAAGGGTGCAGACCGATGGAGGGCTCATCCAGTACATAGAGGACGCCGGTGGTACGGTTACGCACGGCGCGAGCAAGCTGCATCCGCTGCCGCTCGCCGGTGGAGAGTGTGGATGCGGATCGATCAAGGGTCAGGTAGCCGAGTCCCAAGTCCATCAGCCGCTTTGCGGTGCCTTGAAAGGCTTCACAGATACTCTGGGCCATGGGACGCATTTCTTCCGGCAGACTTTGGGGGACGCCTTTTACCCAGACGACCAGCTCAGAGAGTGTCATAGCGCAGGCTTCGTCCAGCGAAATACCCTGCAGCTTCGGCGCACGGGCAGCAGCAGACAGGCGTGTGCCATGACAATCCGGACAAATATCTTCTTTGAGAAACTTTTCTACCCGTTTCATGCCTTTTTCATCCTTGACCTTGGCAAGGGCATTTTCTACGGTGTAGATGGCATTAAAATAGGTGAAATCCAGTTCTGCAAAGTCGTTGGAGTCAGATTTTTTCGGATGGTAAAGAATGTGCTTTTTCACAGCAGGACCGTGGAATACGATCTCCTTTTCCTGTTTTGTCAGCTCCCGAAACGGCACATCCGTGCGCACACCCATTTCCCGGCAAATGTCTGTCATCAGGGACCACATCAGGCTGTTCCAGGGGGCAACAGCTCCTTCGTTGATCGTCAGCGAGTCATCCGGCACCAGTGTATCCGGATTCACAGTGCGGACGATCCCGGTGCCGCCGCACCTCTGACAGGCCCCCTGGGAATTAAAGGACAGCTCTTCTGCAGACGGTGCATAGAAATGTGCGCTGCATTCCGGACAGACAAGCTCTTTTCCTGCGGCGACAGCCAGAGACGGAGAAAGGAAATGTCCATTAGGACAGCGGTGACTGGCAAGACGGGAATACATCAGGCGCAGACTGTTGAGCAGCTCCGTTCCTGTGCCGAAGGTACTGCGGATACCCGGTACACCGGGGCGCTGATGCAGTGCCAGTGCAGCGGGAACATACAGGACTTCATCCACACTGGCTCTGGAAGCCTGGGTCATACGGCGGCGCGTATAGGTGGAGAGGGCTTCGAGATAGCGCCGGGAGCCCTCAGCGTAGAGCACACCCAATGCAAGGGATGATTTGCCGGAGCCGGACACGCCTGCAATTCCCACGATTTTTCCAAGCGGAATATCCACATCAATATTTTTCAGGTTGTGGACCTTTGCTCCACGGATCAGCATTTTATCGATCATGTTTTCCTCTCATTTCTGTTCGTTTTGATTTCTAAAGCATTTCGTTTTTGGGATCTGCTGCATGATTGCCGGAGCGTGGCAGCTCTGCAGCGATGGTGGTTCCGCTGTCTGAGCTTTCTGCAACCCGGACAGAGCCTCCGTGAAGAGCTGCAATCTCCCATACCAGCGCAAGACCAAGGCCGGCACCGCCGAAGGTTCGGCTGCGGGACTTGTCTACACGGAAGAAGGGCTGAAAGATACTCTGCTGATATTCCTCCGGAATTCCCCGTCCCGTATCGGAAACAAGGATCAGAAGCTTTTCGGGCTCCTGGGTGATGCAGACCTGTACAGAACCGTCTGGACGATTGTATTTGATCGCATTCTCTGTCAGATTGAAGATCATACGATAGATCAGTGCGTCGCTGCCAGTCATAACACCGTCACCTGTAAGCTCCAGAGTGATGCCGGATTTTTCCGCCAGCGGCGTAAGATCTGTGAAAATTTCCTCCACCATGGGAGCAAGCTGAATGGATTCGTTTCGTTCTACCTGCTGCAGATTACTCATCTCCAGCAGGGTTTTTGTCATCTGGGACAGCCGTTCTGTCTGCTCCTGCAGCAGGGAGAGAAAGTCTGCCGTCTCCGGCAGCATGTCGGGATGCTCTGCACAAAAAAGCTCCAGCTGCGCCTGCATCAGCGCCAGAGGTGTGCGCAGCTCGTGGGCAGCGTTGCCGGTAAACTGTTTCTGGGCAGAAAAGGCATTGTTTAACCGCTCCAGCATCTGGTTCAGGGAGTGACCAAGCTGTCTGAATTCCGGCAGAACATTTTCGTTGATCCGGATATCTGCCAGATTGTTCAGCTGTACCTTTTCTGTCTGGGAGGCAAAGCTGCGCAGGGGCTTCAGGGCATGTCCGCTGACGAAGTAGGCAAGAATACCGCTCAATGCCGTCACCACCGCCGTGATATACCAGTTTGTTGTGCGAAAGCGGCCCTGTGCTCCATCAATAAGGATCGTCAGCTCGCCGTCAGGCGCTGCCAGCTGCGGATCAAAGCTCACGGTGTCTTCTTCGTCGAGGAGGATCCTGTCGCCGCCCTGCAGTGTGTCGGCGATGGTATCCATATAATAGATGCCGGAGGAGCAGAGCAGCAGATTCATGGCGATACAGGTAACGCCGATGAGCAGAGCAGTCATCAGCGTGATGCGCCATTGCAGAGAAATTTTTTTCAATCTGTGTCACCTCCCATCAGATAGCCCTCGCCGATGCGGTTGCGAATGGGGTCATAACCTAATGCAGCGCGCAGTTTTTTACGCAGGGCAGAGATATGTACACGGATGGAGTTGCTGAAGCTGTCTACGCTGTTGTCCCAGACATGCTCCATCAGCTCCTCCTGACTTACCGGCCGTCCCTGATGTACCATTAAATATTCCAGAATACCTGTTTCCTTGCGGGTGAGGGCCAGCGTCTGTCCGTTAACGGTGGCGGTGCGGGAACGGGTATCGAAGCTCAGAGCCTTGAAGGTCAGCAGCACATCCTGCTGGGTGAACTGCCGCAGAGTCAGGCTGCGGATGCGGGCCTCCAGCTCGGCTAAGTGAAAGGGCTTTGAAAGATAGTCGTTGGCTCCGGCATCCAATCCCTCCACCTTGTCCTTCACCTCACTGCGGGCGGAAAGGATCAGCACAGGGGTCTTACGATCCCTTTGACGAAAGGTGCGCAGTACTGTCATGCCATCCTTACCGGGCAGGTTCAGATCCAACAGAACCAGATCATACCGCTCTGTGCCAAGAAGCTCCAGTGCCTTATCTCCATCGTAACAGTGATCCACGCTGTATGCCAGACGCCGCAGACTGCGGACGATTGTCTCGCACAGGACGCGCTCATCTTCAATGACCAAAAGGTGCATAAGAATCCTCCTATTTTAATAGCGATTGTTTTCCCATAATTATAGCAGAAGCAGATAAAGTTTGTGTTAATTTTTCATTCTTAACAGAGACTTTAACTGATTTGTGCTATGATCAGAACGTAAAAAACAGAAAGGGTGATAAAAAAATGCGTTACAAGAAAAAAGTCGCAGCGCAGATCGCACTGCTGATAACAGGAGCTGCAATGCTGTGTTTTGGTGCCTGGAGAGGCGAGGCAGCGACGGTACTGAGTAAAGCCATCAAATTATGTCTGGAGTGTGTGGGAATTGGATAAGAAAATTTCAGGTGTATCACAGCTTATGTCCCGTTTTCGGGGCTGGATCCAGGCAGGCGCAGCTTTATTGACCAATCTGCATCTGCCGAATTTTATCAAGGGCGGACTCTATCAGGGCACAGGGAAAACGGTCTGCGTACCGGGGCTGAATTGCTACTCTTGTCCGGCAGCCTCCGGCGCCTGTCCCATTGGGGCATTTCAGGCAGTGGCAGGCTCCTCACGGTTTCGCTTTTCCTATTATGTAACCGGCTTTCTTATTTTGCTGGGAGTATTGCTGGGACGCTTTATCTGCGGGTTTTTGTGCCCTTTCGGCTGGTTTCAGGAGCTGCTGCATAAAATTCCAACGAAAAAGCTCTCCACAAAAAAGCTGAAGCCCCTGACCTATCTGAAATACGTGGTTTTGCTGGTAATGGTGGTCTTGCTGCCGGCATTGGTTGTAAACGATGTAGGCATGGGAGATCCTTTTTTCTGCAAATACCTCTGTCCTCAGGGTGTGCTGGAGGGGGCGATCCCGCTGTCTATTGCCAATTCCGGCATCCGGGCGGCACTTGGCTCTCTTTTTACATGGAAATTCACCATTTTGCTGGGAATCCTTGTACTGAGCATATTGTTCTATCGCCCCTTCTGTAAATGGCTTTGTCCGTTGGGAGCATTTTATGCCCTGATGAACCGGGTGTCCCTTTTTCAGATGAAGGTGGACGAGAGCAAATGTGTTTCCTGCGGGAAATGCGCCGGAGCCTGCAAAATGGATGTGGATGTGACAAAAACACCCAATCATGGGGAGTGCATCCGCTGCGGGATGTGCGTTCGTGCCTGTCCTACCGGTGCGGTTTGCTTCCGCTACGGCTTTGGCGACGGGAAAGAGGCTGCAAATGAAACGACAAAAGAAGCTGTAAATGAAACGACAAAGAAAACTACAAAAAAAACAAATATGGAGGAATCAAAATGAACAAAAAGAAATGGATCAAACTGGGACTGACTGTACTGCTGGCATTTTCTCTTACAGCCTGCGGCACAAAGGACAGCGGGAATGCAGATCAGAGCAGCAATGCTGTTACGATGACGGCGGAAGCAGAAAATGCCCAGGAGGCACTTTCTACGTATAAGAAGCTGATGGAGCAGGAGAACGAGATTCTTTCGGAGAATACCGATTTGTGGGAAAAGGTCTACATGGAGGCTGACAAGGGTTCAGCCATGCTGGAAAACGGAAAAAACTACGGAGATTTTCTGCTGGACACGATAGAGAATGCCAAAGATCAGTTTTCGGACGAAGAATATGAGCTGCTCAAAACCTCTGCTGAAAAGATCAGTGAGATAGAAAACAAGCTGACGGAGCTGGAGCAAAAATATCCTGAGATCGTGGAGCAATCCATGAACAGTGAAACGAGTGTCCCTGGGGACAGTGCCCAGACCGGCTCCTCTGAGGATAGCAGTGTGCAGAAGTTTCCTGCCTTTGAAGGCAAGGATCTGGACGGAAACCCGGTCAAGAGCGACGAGCTGTTTTCCAGGAATGCAGTAACCGTGGTGAATTTCTGGTTTACCACCTGCAGTCCCTGCGTAGGCGAGCTTGGGGAGCTGGATGCGCTGAACAAAGAGCTTGCAGAGAAAAACGGCGCACTCATCGGTGTGAACTCCTTTACGCTGGATGGAAATGAGGCAGAAATTTCCGAGGCGAAGGACGTACTGGCCAAGAAAGGCGCTACGTATCAGAATGTGTATTTTGACTCTGACAGCGAGGCGGGAAGATTTACCACCGGCATTTATGCCTATCCCACTACCTATGTAGTAGATCGGAACGGCAATATCGTTGGGGATCCCATTGTGGGCGCTATTACGGAGAAGAATCAGGCGGAAACGCTGCAAAAACTCATAGATCAGGCCATTGCTTCCGATACGGGAGAAAACGAGGAATAACAGGACTACAGGCTGTGGCATCACCCGACAAATTTTTGAAAAGTGCATTGGATTTCCTGATGTAAGATGGTAAAATGTCTTCAAGGCAGAAAAATGGCACGTGTCGTGCATAGCTAAAATTTGGAGGGAAGCATGGGAAAATCAACAGTTTATTTTACGGATTTCAGGTGCCCGGTTGGTACAAGTCAGCTGGATAAGTTAAAAAAGGTCTGTCTCGCGGCAGGCATCAAAAACATTGATATGGACGGCAAGTTTGTCGCGATTAAAATGCACTTCGGCGAGCTTGGAAATCTGGCATTTCTGCGTCCGAACTATGCAAAGGCAGTGGCAGATCTGTGCAAGGCACAGGGTGGCGTTCCGTTTTTGACGGATTGCAACACCCTTTATCCCGGCAGCCGCAAAAATGCGCTGGAGCATTTGGACTGTGCAAATTTAAACGGCTTTAATACCATCACAACAGGCTGTCAGATTTTGATCGGAGACGGTCTGCGGGGTACGGACGAGGTAGAAGTACCGGTTCCGAATGCAGAGTATTGTCCTGCACCGAAGATCGGACGTGCAATTATGGATGCGGATATTTTTATCAGCCTGACGCACTTTAAGGGACATGAATCTACCGGATTTGGCGGTGCCATCAAAAATATCGGCATGGGCTGCGGCAGCCGTGCAGGCAAGATGGAGCAGCATACCAGCGGAAAGCCGGCTATCGATCTGGAAAAATGCCGCGGCTGCAGACGCTGTGCACATGAGTGCGGAAGCGATGCGATTACATATCTGAATGGAAAAGCGGTTATCGATTACGACAAATGTAAGGGCTGCGGACGCTGTATCGGAGCATGCAGCTTTGATGCAGTCTACAATGAAAACAGCTGTGCAAACGAGCTGCTGGACCGGAAGATGGCAGAATATGCGATGGCTGTCTGTCAGAACCGTCCCTGCTTCCATATTTCACTGGTGCAGGATATCAGCCCCAACTGCGACTGTCATGGCGAAAATGATGCGCCGATCCTGCCGGATATCGGTATGTTTGCAAGCTTTGACCCGGTAGCACTGGATCAGGCGTGTGCGGATGCCTGCCTGCAGGCGACTCCGATCGCAAACAGCCAGCTTGGAGAACATCTGGCAAAGCCCGACTGGCATCATCATCACGATCATTTCCTAGATTCCAATCCGAATGTGGAATGGGAAGCAACGCTGGATCAGGCAGAAAAAATCGGTCTGGGCACCCGTGCATATGAACTGAAACGGGTCTGAATCGATGTGTATTACCAAAAACGGCTCCGAAAACAGGGAGCCGTTTTTAGCAGATCATCTAAAAAAGAGGAGGATATGGGGTATGTCTTATTTTCAGGATGCGTCACCGGAATCGCTGGGGATCAGTTCCGGGGGAATTCTCCGGTTTTTGGACCGGATGGAGGAAAAGAACATCGAGCTGCACAGCTTTATGGTGGTGCGGCATGGGAAATGTGCAGCAAAGGGCTGGTGGAAGCCGTATGCACCGGAGCTTGCGCACCCGCTGTATTCTTTTGGCAAGACCCTGACGGCAACGGCAATCGGGTTTGCACGACAGGAAAAAATCCTGTCACTGGAGGAGCGGTTAGTGGATCTTTTTCCGGAGCTTCTTCCGAAGGAGCTGTCAGAAAATCTGCAGAAGGTCACCCTCTGGCATCTCCTGACCATGAGCTGCGGACATGAGACGGAAATTGATATGGAATCCCCCGACTGGATCCGGGAGTTTTTACAGCATCCGTTTTTACATGAGCCGGGAACATTTTATAAATACAATACGGCGGGCACAAACATGCTGGCGGCTGTGTTGAAGAGAAAAACAGGCTGCGATGTGACGGAATTTTTAAAGCCCCGTCTGCTGGAGCCCCTGGGCATTACTTCCTTGACCTGTTCAAAGTGCCCGGGACCGGAAGCGGTGGAAATGGCTGGCGGCGGTATGCGGATGACGACAGAGGACATGGCGCGTTTTATTTATTTTTTGTTAAACCGTGGACGCTGGGAAGGCAGGCAGCTGCTGGAAGAGGAATGGTTTGACCTTGCCTGCACCAAGCAGATCGAGACTGCCGGAGATGCGGAAGGACACGTCAAAGAATGGGCTTACGGCTACGGATTCCAGTGTTGGATGTGTAGGACACCCGGATCCTTCCGTGCGGATGGCGCCTTCGGACAGTTCGGCGTTGTGCTGCCTGATAAGGATTTGTTTGTGATCCTGACGACGGGAACCTATCAGACCCAGGACGAGCTGGATGGAATTTTTGAAGAAATCGTTCCGACCCTGACAGACAGTGCACAGGAGGCGTCGGCGGCAGCAGACGTGCTGAAAGAGCGTACCGGACAGCTGACAATCAAAGCGGGCGCTTTGTCCGAAAAAATCCACCACATTGCGATCATCGGAAGCGATTATGAGCGCTCCAGACATTTTTATGTGGATCTGCTCGGCTTTACGGTGATCCGGGAAAACCACCGGAAAGACAAAGCAGACTGCAAGATCGATCTGAAATGCGGAGAGCAGGAGATCGAGCTGTTTATCAAGCCGGATGCACCCAAGCGTCCGAGTTATCCGGAGGCACAGGGACTTCGGCATCTCGCATTTTTTGTGGAGAGCGTGGAGAATACGGTTGTGCGGTTAAACAGCCTCGGAATTGTGACAGAGCCGATCCGTACCGATGAGTTTACCGGAAAACCGATGACATTTTTTGCAGATCCCGACGGACTTCCGTTGGAGATTCATGAATAAACTTTCGACACAATACACCCTACGAATCAAAAGCTCCTGTGCAGGAATATGCACAGGAGCTTTTTGAAGTGAATTTTGGTGATTTAATTTTCCAGCTTCGAGATATCGGTTCCGAAGTATTTTTCCGACAATGCGGTCAGCTCGCCGGATTCGTCCAGCTTTGCGAGAGCGTCGTTGATGGCTGCAAGCAGCGTCTTTGTATCGTCGCCCTTGCGGACGGGGATTGCAACCTTTTCTACCTCGTCAGACAAAGCGGCAATTTTGATATCTGCATCAGGATGTGCCTTTAAGTAGTCATAATAGGTCACCTCTGTGTTGAGGGTTGCATCGATTCGGTTGGAAAGTAAAAGCTCGATGGTCTGATTCAGGTCATCGACGCCCGTTACCTCTGCACCGTATTTTTCCGCAAGGGTTGCATAGGTACTGCTGATGGTGGTTGCAGTGTGTTTTCCCTTTAAATCCTCCATGGAATGAATTTCGTCGTAGTCGCTGCGGACGATGACAGCAGTTTTATTATAGGCATAAGGTACGGAAAAATCGTATTTTTCCTGACGCTCTGGTGTAACACCTACGCCGTTTACCATGATGTCGTAGCGGCCGTCGTCCAGGCCGGCGAGCAGACCGTCCCATTCGCCCTCGACGAAGTTGACATCGACGCCAAGCTCATTTGCGATCAGCTTTGCAACCTCTACGTCGTAGCCCACCAGCTCGTCGTTTTCATCGTGATAGGTCCAGGGGGCCCAGGTACCCTCCATGGCAACCGTGATGCTGCCCCGTGCCTGGATCTGGTCTAACAGGTCTTTGCCTGCTGTGTTGGAGACAGCTGCTGCAGTGTTGTCAGAACCGCAGCCGGTTAAAGCAGCCGCTGCCAGCATAGAGCCGGAAAGCAGCAGTGCAATAGATTTTTTGAAAGTCATAAAAAAATAACTCCTTTCTGATATTCTTGCCAGCGGCAGCCGGGCAGGTAAAGCGCCGGATTACTGCTGGTCAAAAGACTGTAAAAATGCTTTGGTACGTTCTTCTTTCGGATTTGCAAAAAACTCCTTCGAGGGTCCCTGTTCCACGATACGCCCGTTTTCCATCAGGATGACCTTGTTGGAAACATTTTTGGCAAAGCTCATTTCGTGTGTGACGACGATCATCGTCATTCCCTCGTTTGCCAGGGAACGCATGACGGAAAGAACCTCACCGGTCAGCTCCGGGTCGAGGGCCGAAGTCGGTTCATCGAAATAGATGATTTCCGGTTGGGCGGCAATGGCACGCGCGATTGCGACACGCTGCTGCTGACCGCCGGAAAGCTGTGCCGGATAAGCGTCGCTGCGGTCGGCAAGCCCGACCTTTTCCAACGCCTTCATAGCGATTTCACGTGCCTGCTCTTTGGGCATTTTGCGGCCGACAATCAGTCCCTCTGTGACGTTTTTGAGGGCGGTTTTGTTGGCGAATAAGTTATAGCTCTGGAACACGAAGGCAGTCTTTTTGCGGAGCCGGGCGATGTCCTTTTTGGAAATTTTATTCATCGCAAAGGTTTCCTGATCAAAGACCATCGTGCCCTCGTCGGCGTGCTCCAGATAATTCAGGCAGCGCAGCAGTGTGGTTTTGCCAGAACCGCTCGGACCGATGATGGCGATAACATCTCCCTGGTTTACGTCCAGATCGATTCCGCCTAAGACAGGAGTGCTGCCAAAGGATTTATGAATATTTCGGATTTTCAGCATAGGTCAGACTCCTTTCTGTCCGTAGGAACCGAGTTTTTTCTCACCGACAGCCTGAAGCTTTGTCAGGACGGTGGAGAAGATCAGGTAGATCAGACCGACTTCGAGATACAGAAGAAGCGGCTCGTAGGTACGGGCAACGATTCGCTGGGTTACCATGAACATTTCCGTTACGGTGATGTTGGCTGCCAGAGAGGTATCCTTGACCATGGAGATCAGGGAGTTGGACAGCGGCGGAAATGCGGTACGCATCGCCTGGGGGAGCACGATGCGGAAAATGGTCTGTAAATAGGAAAGTCCTGCACAAAGACCGGCTTCCAGCTGGCCCTTCGGAACGGATTCCAGTGCCGCCCGGATGGTTTCTGCACAGTAAGCGCCTTCATTTAAAGAAAAGACGATGACTGCAGCGGGAAACGGATCCAGGACGATGCCGACTCTGGACAGACCGAAGAACACGACGAACAGCTGTACCAAAAGCGGCGTCCCACGGAAAATCCAGATATAAAAGCGGGCGATTTGCTTGAGTCCCTGAATATTTGCAAACTGCACGAGAGCCGCAACCACCGCGATCACCAGCGCCAGCGAAAAGGAAATAATTGTCAGCGGGATGGTTGCCGTCAGGCCCGGGAGCAGGATTTTGGGAAAAGAGTCTAAAAATAGCTGCCATAATCGACTGCTGAACATGATAAGTATCCTCCTTATTCTGCCTTCGGGGCATAGTTTTCCAGCGCACTTAAGATCGGACGGGAAAGTCGGTCGGAAGGCTTTTTAGGGCTGTCGCTTTTTTCAGACGAATCTTCTTCCTTCTCAATAATATCCCGGATTGCCTGCATCTGCTCGTCGAGGACAGCGCTTAAGCGTGCGCATTCGCTCAACTGGTAGGAGGTCTGCTCCATTAACTCGGGTGACAGATCTTTTTTATAGCGGAGCTGGTGTTCGAGATTTGCCCAGAACTCCATGGCAATCGTGCGCAGCTGTACCTCCGCTTTCATGATTTTTTTCTCATTCTGTAAAAAGATCGGCACCTCGATAATCAGATGCAGGCTGCGATAACCGTTTCTCTTCGGATTTTTGATGTAATCCTTGCGCTCGATCAGCGTGATATCGTCCTGCTGCAGCAGGCAGTCAGCGAGCATGTAAATATCGTCCACAAAGGAGCAGACGACACGGATGCCTGCGATGTCGAAGATGTTGTTTTCAATTGCCTCGAGGGTAAAGGGCAGCTTTTTTCGAAGCATTTTGTCCAGAATGCTGTCGGGGGACTTTAAGCGGCTCTGGATGCTGTCGATGGGGTTGCGGTCGTGCTGGAGGGAAAAACGTTCGTTTAATACGCGGAATTTCGTTTCAATCTCCATAATCGCGCAGCGATAGCAGGACATCAGATCCCGCGTGGAGCTGGAAAGCTCCTGAAACGCGCGGATCGAGTGGTCAGCAAGGGCGTTGCGCATTCTTTCCTGAAGGTTCTGGAAAGGGTCTTTTTTGGTATCCATTGGTTGAAAGTTCCTTTCTTAACGGTGGTGGCGGTATCAGATCTCTCCGATCAGGTAGTCCTGTCTGCCGTCGCGCAGGAACACGGGGAGCGTATCCATCGGCGCATCCGCCATGATCCACTGACCGCCCTCATAAACTACTCCGGTGCGGGCATCTGTCCAGGATGCGCCGGCAGGAAGATAAACCTGTCTGTCTACTGCATGCTCATGGCAGATTGGTGCGACTAAAAGATCAGATCCAAACAGGTAGGAATCCTTGATGTCCCAGCAGGTCGGATCGGACGGAAATTCATAAAACAGAGCACGGAGCACCGGATGACCGTTTTCGTGTGCCTGCTGCATGAGGCTTCTCGTATAGTCTCGCATCAGCTCACGGACATGGATGAATTTTGTCATGATCTGATAAGCCTCTTCGCCATAGCTCCATACCTCGTTATCGGTTCCGGTTCCCTCGCGAAGCTCGCCCGCCTTGTTATAAATTGGGGTATAGGGCTGGCGGCTGCCATGCAGACGCATAACAGGACAGAAGGTACCGAACTGGAACCAGCGGATCAGCAGCTCTTTAAAATCGGGATCTGCAGCAACACCGTTATGGAAGCCGCCGATATCGGTTGTCCACCACGGAATGCCGGAAAGTCCCATATGGATTCCGGCACAGATCTGCTTACGGAAGTCCTCATAAGTTGACATAATATCTCCGGACCAGACCAGAGCACCGTAACGCTGGCTGCCTGCCCATGCGCAGCGGATCAGATTGACGATGTCGTCCTGACCGTTTTCCTTTTGCCCCTCGTAGAAAAGCCGCGCGTATTCTCTGGGATAGATATTGCCGGTTTCCAGTACCGTACCGGAATAGTAACGGTAGTTTTCAAAATCGTAGGACGTATACTCCGGCTCTGCAACGTCCAGCCAGAATGTGCGAATGCCGAGGTCCGCGTAGTTTTGTTTGCATTTTTCCCAGACATAGCGGCGTGTTTTGGGATTGGTTGCGTCCATAAAGGCATTATTGCCGTGGAAGATCATCTGGACATCGACGCCGGAGTTGGATTTTACCAGCATATTCTGCTGCTTCATCTCTTCGTAGTTTTCACTGCGAAAATCTACGGCAGGCCAGATAGAAACCATGGTTTCTACACCAAGCTCCTGCAGCTCCTTTATCATGGCAGCAGGATCCGGGAAGAATTCTTCATCGAAACGCCAGTCACCACAGTAGGGCCAGTGATAGAAGTCGATCACGATGACGTCCAGGGGGATATTCCGTTTCTTGTATTCACGGGCAATGGAAAGCACCTGCTCCTGATTATAGTAGCGCAGCTTGCACTGCCAGAAGCCAAGACCGTATTCGGGCATCATGGGAGATTTTCCGGTTGCGTTGGCATAAGCTTCTTCTATTTCAGCAGGAGTGTCGCCTGCAGTGATCCAGTAGTCCAGCTGTTTACAGGAGCGGGCAGTCCACTGTGTCGTATTCGTGCCGAAATGGACATCTCCCACAGCGGCATTATTCCATAAGAAGCCATAACCGAGACTGGAAACGTAAAAGGGGATGCTCGCCTGTGAGTTGCGGTGGGCAAGCTCCAGATTACAGCCTTTTAAATTGAGGGTTTCCTGCTGATACTGTCCCATACCGTAGATTTTTTCTGATGGGTTGGAGACAAAGGATGCGGTCAGGAAAAAAGAGTCACCGGGCAGGGACTGAAAGCGACGTGCCTTTAAAAACAGGGCACCGCCGTTTGGAATTTCCTGCAGCAGAAGCTCGCCCTTTTGATTATAATAGGAAATTTGCAGCTCATCGCCCCAGTCCTGCAGGGAAAGCACAGCGTGGATTTTGCCGTTGGTAATTACAGCCTGACGTTCCCCGAGTTCGATAACAGGCTCACTTTTTGTCGGAGAAAGAAGTGCCGGACTGTTGTCTGAAAGCTCGTTAAACAATGCCGCCCGCGTGCGCAGGCTGTCTTCTCCCCAAGGGGAAACCATGACGGTTTCTCCATTTAAGCGAAAGAGCAGACTGTCATTTTGACGTTCAAAATACTGCATTTTGTAACCTCCTTGGTGTTTCGTTTGGTACCTCCTTTTAGCATACTACGATATTGAAAAAACTGCAAAATATCTTTGACAAAATAGGGGAATAATGCTATGATAGCTCCAGAATCAATTTGAGCTTAGAACTGACTGTACTGAAAAGTCGTCCTTTTCTTTATGGTGGCTTGCGGACAGTCTTTTTTTACGGATAGATTTCGTAAGTCAGCGCGCAGCGGCGTCTCCAATTGATCCAAATTATTCAGGAGGTACTTGAAAATGAACACAGGTGTAGTTAAGTGGTTTAATTCCAGCAAGGGCTATGGCTTCATCACCAACGATGCAAACGGCGAGGACGTATTCGTACACTTCTCCGCTATCCAGGTAGATGGCTTCAAAACTCTGGAAGAAGGCCAGAAGGTAACTTTCGATGTAGAAAGCGATCCTAAGGATTCCAGAAAGCTGAGAGCGGTTAACGTTCACATCGCATAAGGATGACTAAAAGAGCCCCGCATATGCGGGGCTTTTTTTAGCAGTGGAGATATCAATGCATCGCAAAATCTTACAGAAAGGAATCGGAAGTTGGGCACAAAAAAGGTAACAGTCGGTATTCTGGCACATGTGGATGCCGGAAAGACCACACTGGCAGAAGCAATTTTATATCGGACCGGTACACTGCGGCGACTGGGCAGAGTGGACCATCAGGATGCCTTTCTGGATACGGACGCGATGGAGCGGGCCCGGGGTATTACGATTTTTTCAAAACAGGCGAAGTTTGTACTGGGCGATTTTGACGTGACGCTTCTGGATACGCCCGGACATGTGGATTTTTCTGCAGAGATGGAGCGGACCCTGCAGGTGCTGGATTATGCGGTGCTGGTCATCAGCGGCGCGGACGGGGTGCAGGGACATGTGGAGACACTCTGGCGGCTGCTTTCCCGTTATCAGATCCCCACCGTTTTGTTTATCAACAAGATGGACCAGGAAGGGACAGATGAGGCAGAACTTCTTTTGCAGCTGCAAAAACAGCTGAACGAGCACTGTATCAAAGTGTGCAGTATGCCGCAGCAGCCAGACAACGCAGATATAGCATCTGGCATCAGGCCTTTGGGCACAGGTATGGGCGCAGTGTCCGCCATGCGCACAAACGCTTCGGACAGCCCGCTGCCATGTGCAGCACCGGTTCCTGTCCCGGATTTCTGGGAAAATGTCGCCATGTGTCAGGAAGACCTTTTGGAACGCTATCTCGATGGCGATACGCTGACCTGGGAGGATGCAGCACTTCTGGTAAAGGAAAGAAAGCTATTTCCGTGTTTTTTTGGATCGGCACTAAAAGTCTGTGGCGTGGATGCGCTATTGTCCGGGCTGTCGAAGCTGATGAAAGAGCCGGAATACACAGAGGAGTTTGGGGCACGTGTTTTTAAGATCACGAGGGATGAAACCGGAAAGCGTCTGACGCATATGAAGCTGACCGGAGGAAGTCTTTTTACGCGGCAGAGCCTGAGGGGACAAACTGCTGATGGACAGGAATGGGAAGAAAAAGCCGACCAGATCCGGATTTATAACGGAAGTGGCTATGAACAGGTACAGCAGGCGGCCGCAGGAGAAATCTGCAGCGTGACAGGACTGTCAAAAACCTATGCAGGAGAAGGGCTTGGGGCGCAAACGGAACCGGTGCTGCCGCTGCTGGAGCCGGTATTAACCTATCAGATCGAGCTGCCGCCGGACTGCGATGCGCATACGATGCTCAGAAATCTTCGGCAGTTAGAGGAAGAGGAACCGGAGCTTTCGATTGTCTGGGAGGAAGCCTCCTCTGAGATCTGTGCGCAGGTCATGGGCGAAGTGCAGATGGAAATCCTGAAAAACCAGATCAGAGAGCGCTTCGGCGTGCCGGTTTCCTTCGGACAGGGCAGCATTGTATACCGGGAAACCATCGCAGCGCCCGTCGAGGGCGTCGGACATTTTGAGCCCCTTCGGCACTATGCGGAGGTTCATCTTTTGCTGGAACCCCTGGAACGCGGCATGGGACTGCAGTTTGCGTCAGCTGTCAGCGAAGATGTGCTGGACCGTAACTGGCAGAGGCTGGTGCTGACCCATCTGGAAGAGAAGCGCCATAAAGGCGTTTTATGCGGCGCAGAGATCACGGATATGAAGATCACGCTGGTAAATGGCAGGGCGCATATCAAGCACACCGAGGGCGGCGATTTTCGTCAGGCGACCTACCGGGCACTCCGACAGGGACTGATGCGAGCACAAAACGTACTTTTAGAGCCTGTTTACAGCTTTCGACTGGAGATTCCACAGGAGCAGATCGGACGGGCGATGACGGATATTCAGCGGATGAACGGTACCTTTGAGCCGCCGCAGACGGAGGGGAAATTTGCGATTCTGTGCGGAAGCGCGCCGGTTGCATGTATGCGGGGCTATCAGCAGGAGGTTACCTCCTACAGCCGAGGCCGTGGAAAGCTGTTCTGTACGCTGCAGGGCTATGCTGTGTGCCATAACGCAGAGGAAGTGATGGCGGCAGCCGGCTATGATCCGGAAGCAGACCTGGAAAATCCTCCTTCCTCCGTTTTTTGTGCACACGGAGCCGGATTTGTGGTACCATGGGATCAGGTGGAGGAGTATATGCACCTCGAGGCAGTTGCGCTGCCGTCTGAAAAAGGCAGTGCAGATGAAAAAGAAGCGTCCGGGATAGCGCAGAGCAGCCGCGCAGAATATTTTGTCCGTGAAAGAAAAGAGACGCCGGAAACCTTTGTCAGCGAAGAAGAACTGGAAGAAATTTTCAAGCGCACCTATTATCAGAACAGCGAGCCGAAGAGCAAAAAGGGCTATCAGAAGCGCTACAGGGAAGAAGCGCCCGCACGGCGCCTGATGGAACGCTCCCGTGCGGCAGAGGCGGATCGGAGCAAGCCGCGGGAACGCTATCTTTTGGTTGACGGCTATAATATCATTTTTTCCTGGGAAATGCTGCGCGAGCTTTCGAAGGTTAATATCGAAAGCGCCAGGAACCTCCTGATGGATGTTCTGTGCGATTACCAGGGCTTTAACGGCTGCACGCTGATCCTCGTCTTCGACGCTTACCGTGTGGAAGGCGGGCAGGAACGCGTTTTCAATTATCATAATATTCACGTCGTCTTTACGAAGGAAGCGGAGACGGCTGACCAATATATCGAAAAAACCGTCCACAAAATCGGGAAAAAAGCCGATGTGACGGTAGCGACCTCCGATGCGCTGGAGCAGGTCATCATTTACGGACAGGGCGCGCGCAGGATGGCGGCGCGGGAGCTTTTGGAGGAAGTCGAGCTGACCCGCGAAAAGGTGCTGGAACGGATTGAAAAAAGACCGGGCAGCACGCAGAAACAACTTACGGAAAACGACCATAATTACCTGTTTGACCATTTGCCGGAGGAGTTGGTCTCTTATATGGAAGAGGTCAGGCTGGGCAAACGGGAATTATAGGGAGTTTATAAAAAAGGGAAAAAGGAAAGGGAAACAAGAAAGGGGAAACACAATGGACATGTTTTTCACGCAGCGAAAGCTGGAAGGAAGAATCCGGGAGCTGGGAGAATACCGTTACCGGGACGTCAGAAATTTTGAATCGTTTCTGGCAAAAGAAGACAAAAGCGGCCTGGTAAATCCGGATGTGCCGACAGATTTTACCGGCTGGGACAGGATCTGTACCGGCTCTGACTGGAAGGGCAGGGATTTATATCTCTGGCTGCATGGGGAGATGAAAGTGCCGGCAGAATGGGAAGGAAAGCGCGCGGTAGGCGTGTTTGACTTCGGTATGACAGGCGGCGGCAACAACAGCGGGTTTGAATCACTGCTGTTTGTAAACGGCGAACAGTATCAGGCGGTTGATGCCAATCATAAGGAAGTATTTTTCAGACCTGAGATCTGTGGAAATGAGGTCAGCCTGACCTTCCGCCTCTGGTCCGGTCTGGAAGGCGGCGGACTGCCCAGAGAGGTGGAGCATCGCTTAAAGAGCGCATTTTTAGGCTATCTGGATGAAAAGACAGACGACCTGTATTATCTTGGCCTGATGGTCTGGAAGACAATTGAAGAGCTTTCCGAGAACGATCCGGTTCGCCATAACCTGCAGGCAGCCCTTGACCGTGCATTTTTAAAGATTGACTGGTCTTATCCGGGCAGCGATGACTTCTACGCATCTGTTGCGGAAGCAGACGACTGCTTAAACGCAGCAATTGACGCGATGGACAAGCACTCCGATATCCATGTATACACAGTTGGACATACCCATATTGATACTGCATGGCTCTGGAGACTCAAAAACACCAGAGAAAAGTGCGGCAGATCCTTTACAACCGTCATGCGCCTGATGGAGATGTTCCCGGAATATGATTTCCTGCAGACACAGCCCCAGCTCTATGAGTGGGTAAAGGAAGATTATCCGGAGCTGTACAGCCAGATCAGAGACCGCGTGGCAGAGGGCCGCTGGGAAGCGGACGGCGCAATGTGGGTTGAGGCAGACTGTAATCTGACAAGCGGTGAGTCTCTGACCCGTCAGATCTTAATCGGCAGCAAATTCATCAAGGATGAATTCGGCAAGGAAGTAGAATTTCTGTGGCTGCCGGATGTATTCGGCTATTCCTGGGCACTCCCCCAGATCCTGAAAAAAGCCGGCATCGACATGTTTATGACGACAAAAATCAGCTGGAACCAGTACAACCGTATGCCGCATGATACGTTTTACTGGAAAGGCATCGACGGCAGCAAAGTGCTGACCCACTTTATTACGACGCCGGAGCCCGGGAGAGAAAGAGACAGCTGGTTCTATACCTATAACGGACTGATTGAGCCCCGTACCGTCAAGGGTATCTGGGACGGATACAGCGAAAAGGAAATGAATCATGACCTGCTGCTTTCCTATGGTTACGGAGATGGCGGCGGCGGTGTCAACCGTGATATGCTGGAGCAGCGCCGCAGACTGGATAAGATTCCGGGACTGCCGCATGTGGAGACGACTACCGCAGGCAAATATTTCCGTAAGCTGAAGGAAACGGTTGCAAAGACAGACCGCTATGTCAATACCTGGGATGGCGAGCTGTATCTGGAATACCACCGTGGTACCTATACCAGCCATGCACATAACAAACGCATGAACCGTAAGATGGAGCTGTTATATCGTGAGGCAGAGTATTTTACCGTACTGCGTGCATTGCTTGGTAATGATCTGTCCCTGGCGGAGCAGGAAAAGCTGACAGCCGGCTGGAAACATATCCTGACCAACCAGTTCCATGACATTATCCCCGGCTCCTCGATCTTCGAAGTCTATGAGGATTCCAAAAAAGATTACGAATGGATCGCAACACAGGGCGAAGAGGTGGAAGCAGGCTTTATTGCAGACGCCGTAACAGAAGAAGCCTCTGTTTATACCGTTTTTAACAGCAACAGCTTTGTGAGAAAAGGCGGCTCGGTTCTGTTGCTCGGTGCTGCAGGAAACAGCGCTTATTTGGAGGACGGCACGGCATTAAAGAGTCAGGAAACAGAAGGCGGACTTCTTGTGGAAATCCCGGAGGTTCCCGCAATGGGCACCGCTGCGGTTGTCCTGAAAAAAGCACCTGCTGCAGAGAATACGGCATTTACCGTAGACGGGCATAAGGTTGAAACTCCGTTTTATCTGGTTGAGTTTAATGAAGCCGGTCAGATTTCCAGATTGTATGATAAAGAAAATGACCGTGAGGTGCTTGCACCCGGACAGTGCGGCAACGTTCTGCAGGTATTTGAAGATAAGCCGATGGGCAATGACGCATGGGATATCGAGATCTACTATCAGGAAAAGATGCGTGTCATTGACGGACTGACCTGTTTTGAAGTCAAAGAGTGCGGATCGGTTCGTCTGGTGCTTCACATGGGATGGAAGTATATGAATTCCACCATTGACCAGGATGTTATCCTGTATGCAGATGACCGCAGAATTGATTTCGTGACGGATGCAGACTGCCATGAGCGCCATCAGCTGTTGAAGGCTGCATTCCCGGTTGACATCCGCACCACTTACGGAACGTTCGATGTACAGTATGGTAATGTACGTCGTTCTAATAACTGGAATACAAGCTGGGATCAGGCGAAGTTCGAGAGTGTTGCACATCGTTTCGCAGATCTTTCCGAATACGGCTATGGCGTCAGCCTGTTAAATGACTGCAAGTACGGTCATGATGTAAAGGATAATGTACTGCGCATCACTCTGATCAAGACAGCAACCTATCCGGATCACAGCCAGGATCAGGGCGAGCATCACTTCACTTATGCGCTGCTGCCTCATACCGGAGACTTTATTGCAGGCCGCACCGTACAGGAAGCGAGCGATTTGAACTGGCCGATGCACAGCGTTGCAGGCAGTGTAAAACTTCCGTTTGCAGGTTCTTTTGTAGGCTTTGACAAAGAGTGCGTTGAACTGGATGCTGTCAAGAAGACAGAGGATGGAAAATATATTGCAGTCCGGTTCCACGACTTTACCGGCGGCACGAACAAGCTGACCGTAACACCCGGTTTCGCGTGGAAGCGCTACTGCGAATGCGACTTAAGAGAGCGTCCGCAGGGCGATTTTAAAGAAAACGGTACGATTCAGAGGACCGTAAAGCCTTACGAAATCGTGACGCTGCTGTTTGAAGTATAAAAATGTGAGTTCTGAAATTTTACGGATTTATATAAAATTCGGTACTTGTTTTTTTAGGTGGCTCTGATAAAATCACATACAGAAATGCCCGGTGCTTTACAGGAAACTTGGCACCGGGCTTTCTTATCGTATAGGAAACTCCGTTTCCATACGATAATAAATGCTCTACGCGGATGCGCACTACCGCGTAAGGTTCCACAGAGAAACCGACAGAAAGGCGTACATTCATGTTGACGAAAATTTTGGACAAAAAACTTGGAAGCTCGATTTTTACAGGACGTCAGATCATTTCGATGCTGATGCCGCTGATCATGGATTCGTTTTTCGTTTTCGGTATCGGTGTACTGACAACTGCGATGATCAGCTCCTCCAGTCAGGAGTCGGTAGCGGCCATCAGCCTGGTCGGGCCGCTCTATATGATGGTATATGCCATCAACAATGCCATTTCTGCCGGCGGTACCGTTGTGGTTGCAATGTTTAAGGGAAAAGGGGAAACCGAGCGGGTAAAAGAGGCAGCAGGTCAGCTGATCGTGGGACTGCCGCTTTGTTCCCTTGCTGCATGTATCCTTCTTGTGCTCTGTGCAGATCCGCTGATCCGTTTCCTGTTTCATGGAATGGAGGAAACGATTCTCGTAAAGGCAGAGCATTATCTGATCGGGGTTGCGATCTCGGCGGTATTTTTATCTGTCTACATGAGTGGATTTGCAGTATTCCGTGGACTGGGAGAGACGAAAAAATGTCTGCACCTGTCGATTTTGATCAATGTCCTGCATTTTGTGGCAAGCTTTGTATTTATCAATATTTTGAAGCTGGATATCATGGGAAGTGCACTTTCTTTGAATCTGGCGCGTCTGGTGGGCGGCATGGCTGCAGTCCTGATGCTGATATCCAAAAAAAGTTCGATTGAGATCCGTCCGAGGCACGTTTTTCGAATCGACTGGCGTATTCAGAAAGAAATCTTTCGGATCGGCATCCCCTGTGGAATGGAGCAGCTGTTTATGAACGGAGGCGCGATGCTGGTTCAGGTTTACATTGCAAAATTGGGAACGGCGAGCGTTGCGGCAAATGCCGTGTCCAACTCGATCTTTTCTGTTTTGTATGCGGCACCGTCCGCAGTGGCGACGCTGGCTGTGACGATCGTTGGTCAGTGTATCGGTGCAGGAGAGAAAAAGCTGGCGCGCCGTTACGGCAGATCCATGGTTTGGCTGTGTACTGTTCTGGTGTTATTGTCACTGGCGATCGGAATGCCGTGTATTCCGCTTCTGTTAAAGCTTTATCAAGCGCAGGCAGAAACGGTTCCGATGATTTACCGGGTACTGATCATTGCGGCAGTCAGCATGCCGTTTTTCTGGGGGGCATCCAGTGTGCTTCCTTCTGTCATGCGTTCGGCGGGTGATGCGTCCTACGCGTCCTACTTTTCTCTTGTTACGATGTGGGTGGTTCGTGTCGGACTGGGCTACCTGATGGCGATCCCGATGGGACTGGGTCTGGAGGGCGTCTGGATAGCGATGTGTACCGAATGGGCGGTCAAAACAGTTGCCTTTGGTCTGCGCTTTCGCGGAGAGAAATGGCTTGCTCATTCCGACCGGATGGATAAGATGTGATGCAACAGGGGGATTTAAATGCTGGGAGATAAAACTGCTTTTCTAAACCAATATGCCATTCCGGAAAAGATGTATGAAGAAGCCGGTATGAGCTGGGCGGATCTGGAAGCGATTGCGGAGGACTATGCCTATCGCGTGGACGGCTTTTACATGATTCGGGACATGTTTTTAAAAGAACTGATCGAAAATAAAGAAGATGAGACCGGTTTGCATTCCTATCGTACCAGAATAAAGACACCGGGGCATCTGGTAGAAAAAATTATCCGCAGACGGGTTGAAAATTATCGGAAATATAAAGAACTGACGAAGGAGAACTATCTGAAATTCGTTACAGACATCATCGGGTTCCGTGGACTTTTGCTGTACCGGGAGGACTGGGTGGTGTTCCATAAATATCTGCTGAAGCATTTTGAAAATCATGCCTCATGGTATGTGCATGACTGTCTGAAGGATTTTGACGAAAGCCGCGACCGCTATATGGTGGAAGCACCCAAGGTACATATGCGCCCGGGGGATTTTGCGGACATTTATGCAGACTGGATCGCCAGCGATGATATTTATGATCAGAAATATTACCGTTCCGTGCACTATATTCTCAAATACCGCGGCATGTACCTGGAGGTGCAGGTCAGGACGCTGTTTGAGGAGGGGTGGGGAGAAATCGATCATCACATTCTTTACCCCTACAAAAAACAGAATCCGATGCTGACGGAATTTTCGGAGCTGTTGAATCGTCTTGCCGGAATGGGGGACGAAATGGCATCCTTTTACAGACGTCTGCAGGATGTTCCGGGGGATGCCTTTCTGGACAAAAAGAGTATGGTGGATGTCCGGCGGGAATATGAGACTCATGAAACCCAGGTCGGATGTGTAGAACTGGAAAAAATCGAGACCGTTCAGGATGCGATCGATTCCATTCTGGCGGAATAAGGAGGCTGCATGGAGGATAGTTTATTCTGGGGAATTCCCAAGAGTGCGTATGAAAGCGCGGATCGAATGCTTATACTTGCGCGAAAGGGCGGAATCCGCCAGCACCTGCTGGGAGATACGTCCCGGATCCGGCATGGCACGATTGAGGATCAGAGCGTGGATGAATACTGCAATTTTTTGCAGACAAAGCTTTGCTGTGAGATTCTGCAGCTGGAGGGAGCAGACATGTCTGCTCAGGACGAGACAGCATCGGATGGATTGGTTGCAGAGCAGGGAGAGAAAACAACGCCTGCCGCCTGCTGCAGGGAGGAACAGAAAGGGAGAAATGCCGGATGGACAGCGGAATGAATTCTATCGAAAGCATGTATTTGAACTATAGCGGACTGTTGGAGGAATTTTCGGAGGATGTCATCCGCAGCAGGTACGCTTTTTTATACAAGGAATGTATGGAATTTTTGAAAAGTCAGAAGCTGGAGTCAGAGGTGCGGCTGGATGAAGTACTGCTGATGCATGCAGTGCTGGATTATTTTTCGGATGTGTCGAGACTGAAAAAATTCCACCATATCCATCATATCAACGAAACAAAGGTGATCGCATACGAGACATTCTGGCTGCTGCGCAGAAAACCACTGCAGGTAGTGACACAGCGGCAGGATGATTTTCTGGCATTTATCAATGAAAAATTCGTTTTCTCCAGACTTGCGGCATTTTTGGTTGGAAACCGCAAAGACCAGGTGCTGCGGGAGCAGGATAAAAAGGCGTTTATGAACTATCTGGATACACTCTACTATTTTCTGAAATACCGCCAGTACGACCCGAAAATGCTGGAGCTGATGCTTCTGGGCTTTCGCGCCGGGGAGATCTGGGGACGGCAGTAAAACAGCCGTGGCAGTGAAACAGCCGTGGCAGTAAAACGGCCGTGGCAGTAAAACAGCCGTGGCAGGAAACAGATGTTTGCAGATACGCTCCGGTTTATGTAATTCGGATTTCGCGATTTTGTTCCATTTGAATTTGTCAAATTCCTCTTTCTGGGGTATAGTAGAAAATAAAGGACGCGCTGAGGCATCGGGGGAATTTGTCCTGCAGCGCAGGAAAAGGAGGGTATTTTTTGAAACTGAATTACAAAAGAACATTTCTGGTAGGACTTGCCTTTCTGTCCATTTGTGCGTTCTGGCAGATGTATGACAACATCATCCCGCTGATTTTGCAGGGAACGTTTCACTTAAATGAGACGCTCACCGGAGCAATTATGGCGGCAGATAATGTGCTTGCGGTATTTTTACTTCCGCTGCTGGGCTCATTGTCCGATAAAGCGGATACCAGATGGGGAAAACGGACGCCGTTTATTGTGGTTGGGACGGTACTCGCAGTTGTTTTGATGATGCTGCTTCCGCATGCGGATAAAACAGGAAATTTTGTGCTGTTTGTCATCAGCCTGTTTTTCCTGCTGATTGCGATGGGATTGTACCGGTCGCCTGCAGTAGCGCTGATGCCTGACCTGACACCGAAGCCGCTGCGCAGTCAGGCAAACGCGATCATTAACCTGATGGGTGCAGTCGGAGGTATTTATACCCTGATTTTGATCAGTCTGCTGTTAAAGGGCGGAGACAAACCGGATTATACGCCGGTCTTTCTGGGCGTAGCACTTCTGATGGTGGTTGCTGTTGTACTTCTTGTTTTGACAGTGCGGGAAAAGAAGCTTGCACAGGAGGTTGCGAAAGCAAATCTGGAAGAAGAAACAGAGGAAGAACAAAAGGCGGACAAGACAGGAGAGCTTACTCCGGGAGTAAAGCGCAGTCTGACGATGATCCTGATCTCGATCTTTTTGTGGTTTACCGCATATAATGCAGTGACGACAGCATTTTCCCGCTATGCCCGTACCGTATGGGGCATGGAGGGCGGCGGCTTTGCCAACTGCCTGATGGTAGCGACCGTAGCGGCGATTATCAGCTATATCCCCATCGGCGTGATTTCCGCGAAGGTGGGCAGGAAAAATACGATCATGGGCGGTCTGGTATTGATGCTGATCAGCTTTTTTGCGGCGATTTTCTTTACGGAATATCACGCAGTTATCAATCTTGGCTTTGCCCTGATCGGAATGGGCTGGGCAGCAGTGAGTGTAAACTCCCTGCCGATGGTTGTGGAGATGTGTTCGAGTGAAGATGTTGGAAAATATACGGGGCTTTATTATACCTTTTCCATGTCGGCACAGATTGTGACCCCGATTCTGTCCGGCGTGTTTTTACAGTATGTTTCCTATCGGACGTTATTTCCGTATGCCTGTGTCTTTACGGTTGCAGCGATGATTACCATGAGCATGGTGCACCACGGCGATAATAAACCGGAACGCAAAAAAAATCTGCTGGAAAATTTTGACGTAGAGGATTAAAATACTTTCATAGTTCAGAATTGCGAAAACGACAATGAAACGGAAAGATGACTGGATCAAAGGAGAAGCATACCGATGAAAAAATGGATACCGGCGGCAGCGACCGCTGCAGGTGCTTATTTAATTGCAATCGCTCCGAGACTTTGCGAACGGCCGGAGCGTATGCCGAAGGTGTATTACGCGCATCGCGGTCTGCATGATAATATTTCAGACGCGCCTGAAAATTCCCTTGCAGCCTTCCAAAAAGCGGTGGATGCAGGCTATGGCATTGAGCTGGATGTGCAGATGACTGCAGATGGAAAGGTTGTCGTTGTACATGATTTTAACCTAAAGCGGATCAGTGGCGTGGACAAAGAGATCGACCAGTGTACCTATGAAGAGCTGCAGGAATATCCGATCTACGGAAGCGACCAGAGGGTGCCGCTGTTTGAGGATGTTTTAAAGGCAGTGGACGGAAAGGTACCGCTGATCGTTGAGCTGAAATATAAAGAGGGCAGCAAGATCTGTGAAAAAGCCCAGGAGATTTTAAACGGCTATACCGGAATTTATTGTATCGAATCCTTCCATCCGCAGGTACTGGTCTGGTATCGGAAAAACTATCCCCATATCTGCCGCGGACAGCTGTCGATGAATTTTGAGCGGGACGAAAATACAAAGGGTGCGCAGTATTTTGCACTGCGTCATCTGTTGACCAATTTTCTTGCAAAGCCGGATTTCATCGCATATGACTGCCGTGCAATGCATGCGGTATCCAAAAACATCTGCCGGAACCTGTTTGGCTGTCCGTCCGTTGCATGGACGGTAAAATGTCAGGCACAGCTGGATGCCTGCAGCAGATCCTTTGATTACTTTATTTTTGAGGGATTTGCACCGAAGCAGTGAGGCAGGATGATGTGCGCGCGTCGGAAGTAATTTTAGTATTAGAAATAAAAACAGAGGCGGGATTCCGAAAGAGTTCCGTCTCTTTCCTGTCGTATAGGAAACTTCGTTTCCATACGATAAAAATGCTCCGCGAGGATGCGCACT
>OHNG01000097.1_pt1 | contig 48128 bp, 27 predicted proteins | sample 1569511 | NCBI WGS metagenome assembly OHNG01 (sample SAMEA3879530, study PRJEB24766) | human gut metagenome | biome: human-associated habitat; feature: feces | place: USA | collected 1985/1987
TTTTGCACTGACGCTCGGTTGCGCCGATGCGGCTTTTGACTTGGGTGATTTTCAATCTTGCCATTTGTCTCTACGAAATTAACCGTTAAACACCTTGTCCATCGAGATACCGCGCAGACGGGCGATGCTGTGCGCATCGCGCAGCTCGCAGAGAGCGCCGATGGTAGCCTTCACCAAGTTGTGGGGGTTCGACGAACCTTTGCTCTTGGCGAGCACGTTCTTCACGCCCACCGACTCCAGCACGGCACGCATGGCGCCGCCGGCGATGATACCCGTACCGGGAGCGGCCGGGCGGATCATGACGAGCGAACCGCCGAAAACGATCAGTACCGCGACGGCCGTCAGGCCGAGAAATTCGCTCATCGGCGAAGCCAGTTGCTGACGGCGGGCCATCGAGAGCATCAGGCGCGAAAATTCGGCGTTGAACTCGGAGAATTTGCGGCGGATATAGTCGGTGGCGTTGTAACTTTTGATGACCTTGATGCCTGAAAGCGATTCGTCGAGCACGCTTACCATGTCGCCCATGCGTTCCTGCCCTTTGAGGGCCGGGTGGCGCAGTTTTTTGACGATCCGTCCGATAATGAGCGCCACTACGGGCAGGAACAGGATGGCGAACAGGGACAACTGCCACGATACGAGGAGCATGTAGATCACGTAACCGATAATAAGCAGCGGATCGCGGAAGGCGACTTGCAGCGTGTTGGTGATGCAGTATTGAACCACCATGACATCCTGCGTGATGCGCGACATGAGATCGCCCTTGCGCTGATCGCTGAAATATCCGGCGTTCATCCCCATTATTTTGTTGAACAGATCGTTGCGCATGCGTTGCAGCGATCTGACGCGCATGTTTTCGACCGTCCAGGCGCTCATGTAGCGGAAGAAATTGCTCAACAGGTTCATTACGATCGTACCGCAGGCGAGCAGGAGAAGCATTTTCGACATCGTGAAATCCGTCCCGAACAGTTGCGTATAGACGTAGCTCAACATCTGCGAGGCGTCGATATCCGAGAACGAGAGCCCGTGCACGGGAAAGTCGTAAACGGGTTGGAAGACATAGGAGTTCTTGTCGTCGAACAACGTGTCCATGATCGGGAGGATCATGGCGTAGGTGAGCGTGTTGAACAGGGCGTACAGCAGCGCGTAAAAGAAGTAGGGAACGGCGTATTTCGAGATCGGGCTGACGAATCCCAGCAGGCGCATGTATGTTTTGAACATAGATTCCGGATCGGTTATTGTTTCGGGGTAAAGTAGGGGCAAATATAGCAAATTAATCAGGATGTGCAATCCGGCGATCCGATTTTAGGAAAAGAATGTTATTTTTGTAACAGGTTGGAATCACAAAAAGGAACAAATAGATTATGGAAAATTTCAAACAGATCGATCCCGCTGAAATTACCGATAATTTTATCCGGGCCATCGGCCGGGAGTGGATGCTCATCACGGCCGGGAACGGAGAAAGTTGCAATGCGATGACCGCCAGTTGGGGTATGATCGGCTTCATCTGGGGACGTCCTGTGGCACAGTTCGTGATACGTCCGCAGCGTTATACGCGGGAATTCGTCGATCGCGAGGAGCGGGTGACCCTCTCGTTTTTCTCACCTGAGTACCATGCGGCTCTCGAATATTGCGGCAGTCGTACCGGCCGTACGGAGGATAAGATCCGCAATGCCGGACTGACGGTCGCCTGTACGGACGACGGAGTGCCTGCGCCGGCCGAAGCACGCCTGATCCTGCAATGCCGCAAGCTCTATGTCGGAAAGATCCGGCCCGAAGAGTTCGTCGATCGCAGGTGCGATACGAAATGGTATCCCCAGCACGATTATCACGAGGTCTATATCGCGGAGATCGAGCGAGCTTATGTGCGGAAGTAAGTTAAAGAGATAGGGGCAGGAGGTGAGTGGAGGAATGCCGTTCCGAGTTCGGACGGCCGTGTGACCGGATAGTTTTTAAGAAAGTCCCGGGATATTTCGTCGTGTTTCGGGGTTTTTTATGCTATTATATGGCTTACTCTCCATTGCCCGGAACATATCCGGTATCTTCCAGCAGGTGCGCCCTGTCGTTGGCTGCGGCTACGGCCAGTTGGTCGCAGCGGTTGTTTTCGACCGTATCGGCATGACCCTTGACCCAGACGAAACGGACGTTGTGACGGCGGTAGGAGCGCAGGAAGCGAGTCCAGAGATCGGGGTTCTTCTTGCCGGCGAACCCTTTCTTCTCCCAGCCGAATACCCAGCGTTTCTCCACGGCATCGACCACGTATTTCGAATCGGAGTAGATCGTCACGTCGCTGCCCTCGAACTTCAGCATTTCGAGGGCTACGCAGACGGCCAGCAGCTCCATGCGGTTGTTGGTCGTCAGGCGGTAACCCTGCGACACCTCCTTGCGGAACCGTCCCGATATCAGGACCGCTCCGTAACCACCCGGACCGGGATTGCCCAGGGCCGAGCCGTCGGTATAGATGGTGATTTCCGGCATAGTCGGGTATAAACTCCTCTCTCTGCTGTTGTAAGCCGGAGAGAGGAGTTGAATGTTTCGTGATGAGTTATTTCAAGGCCGCCAGTTGTTCCCGAAGCGCGGCGATCTTGGCTTCGGCGTCGGCCTGTTTGGTCCGTTCGTTGGCCACGACTTTCTCGGGAGCCGACGAAACGAATCTTTCGTTCGAGAGCTTTTTTTGCACGCTGGCGAGGAATCCTTCGAGGTATTCCAGTTCGCCTGCGAGTTTTTTGCGTTCGGCCTCGATGTCGATCATGCCCTCCATCGGTACGAAGTATTGCGTGGTCTTTACGAGGAATCCGACGGCCGAAGGATCTTTCTCCCGGGTGGTTTCGATCTGCGAGAGGTTGCCCATTTTCTGCAGGACGGGAGCGTATTCCGCCGGGTAGTTCTCGTCGGCGATCACCCGGAGCGTCAGGGGGTCTTTCTGCGGAATGTTTTTCTGCTTGCGGACGTTGCGGACGGCCGTTACGACCTCTTTCGTCAGTTCGAACCGGCTATGCCGGCTTTCGTAGCCCAGGTAGGAGAAAACCAGTTCCGTTTCCCCTTCCGGCAGGGTGAGGGAATAGAAACCGAAAGGATTGGTGGCAGTACCTGTGGAACGACGACTCTCAAGGATATTGGCACCAATCAGCGTCTCGGAAGACGCTCCGTCGGTCACGTATCCGCTGATGGTGAACTTACGGCTAACGGGTTTCTGCGGCACGGGCCGCTTATGGAGTAGAATGTGCTTTCCGGATATTTCGAACGTGATGGGTTCGTTTTCAAAGGCACGTTGCAATATCTCACTGATGTTCTTTTGTTTCATCTCCAGTGTGATGCGGTGCGTGAGCTTTACTTCTTCCCCATAGATGAAGGAGAATCCGGTTGCATTTTCCAGTTGCTTCACGAAACTCTCTAAAGTTGCGTTACGGATATTCAGGTTTATACGTGTTTCCTTGTTTTGTGCCTGTGCATGGAGTGAGGCGCTTAAAAGAACCACACACATCAGAAGTACGGTTCTGATGCGGTGGTGCGAACAGATAGTAGAGCTGGTCATTGTCAGTTAAGTTTAGTAGTAAGGATAATAGTGTTGTTTTCTTTTTTATAGGTAAAGTTGCCGGCGTCCTTCAGTAGGTCGAGGATTTCTGTAAGACTCTCCCCTTCGCGGAAGGTAGCTGTCATATGATAGTTCTTCAGGCTGTCTCCTTCGATACGTATATCGGTACGGAACGTTTCGGAAAGTTGACGGACGATTTCCTGCAAGGGTTGCTGATCGAATGTCAGTACGCTATGAATTACTTGGGTTTCCTCGGTAGTATGTATGGCTTCTGTGGGAATGGCTTCCCGTGGTGGTGCTACGTATAAGAACTGATAGGCTGCCCAGCTCGTTACACAGAGCAGGACTACGGCTGCGGCACTGGCTGTACGCATCCAGAACCGCTTCATGCTGCGGCGCTTTAGCAAACGGCTTTCCAGCAGCCTCCAGCTGTTCTCTGCCGTAAAGCGTCCTCGTGGGGAACGGGTAGAAGCAACCAGTTTGTTCAGTACCTTGTCGAAATTCTCGTTATTCACTTTCATTTTTGGCAATTTATTAAGAGCCTATGACTCCTTTTCTGCATGTAAAGACAGCTCCTTTTCAGGAATTCCCTATGCCTATATCCTGAAATAATGTTAATCTAAAGCTCTTTGTCCGTGAAAGTCCGTCCTGCCTACGTATGACTTCCTTGTTTCTCTGTTTCAATCAATAGGGAAGGTGTGCTCGAGATGTGCATCTCATGTTGTGCGAGATGTGTATCTCATGCAGCTCGAGATGTACATCTCATACATGCATACGCGGCTTCTTGCAAGGAAGATGAAGCAGAGTTCACTCCGTCAGCAATGCTTCCTTGAGTCTTGTGAGTGCTTTTTGCAGTTGCGCGTCTACTGTCTTTGTGCTGATGTTCAGCTCCTCCGCCACTTGTGCATAGCTTTGTTTCTCTTCGCGCAGGCGGATGAATACTTCACGGCAACGCTCCGGCAGGCGGTCGAGCGCCTTGACATATCGGGCAAACAGTTCTTCGCTGATAAGAGTGTCTTCGGGGGAATCGGCCTGGCCGGAAACTTCGGGAAGCTGTTCGGACGAGAGTGTAGGGTGCCGGTTCTCTTTTTCCAGGTAATTGAGGGAGGCATTTTTGGTAAGGATAAAGCAGTAATCCTCTATGTTGTTCACTTCCGGCAGCCGGGCGCGTTGTTCCCAAAGCTTCATGAAGACGTCGAGCACAATTTCTTGCGCCCATTCTTCGTGCTTCACGAAATAGCAGGCAATACGGAACAAGCGGTCGTAGCACAGATTGTAGAAACTGTGAAAAGCCCGTTCCGAGTTTTCTTCCTTCATTTGGCGTAAGTAGCGTCTGACTTCTTGTTCGGTCATGCAGTCTCCCGGTTTTGCTGTTAATCAATGAACATCAGGTCGCTTATTATGCCGTCCGAAACAAAGATGCCTTCCCGGGTCAGGCGCAGGCGGTCTGCCTGCATCTCCAGTTTGTGGCTTTGGAGGTAGGGGGCTGCCATTTTCGTGCAATATTGGCACAACTCTGTGCCGAAGGCTTCTTCCGTATATGTCAGGGAGATTCCCCACATGGTACGCAGGGAAGTCATGATGTATTCATTGTAACGGGTCACTTTATCCAGAATTTCTGTTTCGGAGGAACGGTGTCCCTCTTCAATGGACTTTATGTATCCTTCCAGAGAAGCTGTGTTCCATTCCCTTGTCTCCGCATTGAAGGAGTGGGCTGAAGGGCCGCAGCCCAAATACGGAATGCCTTTCCAGTAAGCAGTGTTGTGGCGTGAGTACATGCCGGGCTTGCAGAAGTTGGATATTTCGTAATGCTCATACCCCGCGGCTCCCAGGGTGTCCATGAGCGCCGAGAAGAAGCGCACGCTACTCTCTTCATCTACTTCGCTGATACGATGGCTCTGCAGCATTTCGTAGATGCGGGTGCCTTTTTCGTAAGTCAGATGATAAGCGGAGATATGCTCCACATCAAGACCGACGGCTTGTTGCAGGTCACGTTCCCACCGTTGGTCTGTTTCATCCGGTAGCCCATAGATGAGGTCGATGCTGATATTCCGGAAGCCGGCTTGGCGGAGGCGGTGTACGGCTACGATGGCTTGCGCGGCATTGTGCCGGCGGTTCAACAGTTTCAGGGTGGGGTCGTCGAATGTCTGTATCCCCATGCTTATGCGGTTGAAGGGGAGGGTGCGCAGCATGGACACATATTCTTCCGTCAGGTCGTCGGGATTGGCCTCGAGGGTAATTTCTTCGGCATGTTCTGTTCCATACACCTCTTTGATAGTCCGGAATATCTGCTCGAAATCTTCGTGAGCGAGCTGTGAGGGAGTTCCTCCGCCAAAGTAGATGGTCTCTATCGGTTCTTCCTTCAGATAACCCTTGCGGGTTTTCAGTTCAGTGCACAAGGCACGGATGTACTGCTGCTTCAATTCGCTGCGAGTGGTGGAATAAAAATCGCAATAGATACAGCGTGTCTTGCAAAAAGGTATATGAATATAGATGCCTGCCATGGTATGCTTATGGATATTTGTTGCAAAAATAGTCTTTTGGCAGGAGAATATATCGGTTTTCGGGACATTTAATGTAATATGGAAGTAGTCAGTGTCTTGGTGGATATTCTCAGTTTTGTCTGTAATCCGGAAAAATAGAACATTTTTTGAGTCGTATGGAAATTCATTATTCCGAATAAACTCCTTTCCTTTGTTATCAGAAAAAGGAATGGGTGTCTATTAAAATAATGAGTAATATGTTTGAAGGACTTGACTTTTGGTTTGAACAGATTATAGCTTATTGCATTGCCCTCGTACTGGTGCAGTTCATGAAGAAACAAATATAGCGGCAAATACTTTATTCACTTCCGTCGTAGCACGGTTTAATCTTAGGCTTTTTCTTGTGATTTCTGAGCTTTTGGGGTACTAATGACCGATATTTACCCCTTTTTGAAACAATAGTGCCCCCGAAATTACCGGGAATGGGGTAATTTTGCAGTATTGAAAAACAAACTTAAATAATATCATGAGAAAAAGTAACTACTTATGGCTGCTGCTGGTGGCAGTTTTATTGCTGCCCGCTCAGGAAATGGCTGCCAAGAAGAAAAAAGAGAAGGAAGTGACAGACCGCGAACTTTGGGCCGGGGTGTTGTATCAAATGGCTGCTCCGGTACTGAGCAATATGAGTGAAGGGAAGCTCCAGGAAAATATGCAGGTAGAGCTTAGCCCCACTTGGGATGGACGCGACAAACGGGTGACCTATATGGAATGTTTCGGACGTCTGATGGCGGGGTTGGCGCCCTGGCTCTCTTTGCCGGACGATGACACTGCCGAAGGCAAGCAGCGCAGGCAGCTCCGCGAGTGGGCATTGAAAAGTTATGCGCAGGCGGTAGACCCAGAAAGTCAGGATTACCTACTTTGGCGGAAAGAGGGGCAGCCGCTGGTCGATGCCGCTTATGTTGCTGAAAGCTTCCTGCGAGGATACGATGCTTTGTGGGTGCCTCTGGATAGTTTGACTAAACGGCGTTACATTGAAGAGTTTACCCAGTTGCGCCGTGTGGACCCTCCTTATACCAACTGGCTGCTGTTCTCGTCTACGGTAGAATGTTTCCTGCGCAAGGCTGGTGCCAAGAGTGATGCTTACCGTATTGTCTCCGCTCTGCGCAAGGTGGAAGAGTGGTATGTAGGTGACGGCTTCTATAGCGACGGACCGGGATTTGCCTTTGACTATTACAACAGCTTCGTACTCCATCCCATGTATGTGGAGTGTCTGGAAGTCTTTACGAACAGTGGAAAAAATAAGATATGGAATGCGCCGGATTGCAATTTCCAGCGTGCCCAGAAGCGCATGCAGCGTTTCGGCATGATTCTGGAACGTTTCATCTCTCCCGAAGGGGCCTTCCCCGTATTCGGGCGTTCCATTACCTACCGCACCGGTACCCTCCAACCATTGGCTTTGTTGGCATGGCGTGGATGGTTGCCCAAGGAATTGTCGAACGGACAGGTACGTGCTGCCATGACAGCTGTCATCAACCGTATGTTCGGTGACAACCGGAACTTCAACGAGAAAGGTTTTCTGACATTGGGATTCAATGGTTCCCAGCCTCATATCTCCGACTGGTATACTAACAACGGCAGCCTTTACATGGCTTCCCTGGCATTCTTGCCCCTGGGCTTGCCCGCCGACCATCCGTTCTGGACAGATGCTCCGCAGGCATGGACCTCGAAAAAGGCGTGGGGTGGTGAAGAATTCCCCAAAGACCATGCCTATTATGAGTAAGACTGATTCATTTTTTATAGTATTTATATTAATTGTTTGGGGGATTGGTGGATTTCCGGTGGCACTCTGTGCACAGGGTGCTGCCGGTGTCCTTCCCGAAACGCATCTGGTGGAAGTGGGGAAAGGATACAGCCAGACTTCCGTCAACACTGCCGTATTCCGTAATAATTCGCTGGTGACGCAAGGTGACGAGCAATACATCAGTTACTATGATGCGGAAGGGTTCCTGACTCTTGGAAAACGGAACCTCCATGCCGGACAGTGGACACTGCACCGCACACAGTATAAAGGGAATGTGAAGGATGCCCATAACGTCATCAGCATGATGCTGGACGGTGACGGGTATATTCATGTAGCCTTCGACCATCACGGACAGCCCTTGAACTACTGTCGCAGCATTGCACCCCATTCGCTGGAATTGGGTGAGAAGGAGCCCATGACGGGCGTGGATGAAGGCAATGTAACCTATCCGGAGTTTTATCTGCTGTCCGGAGGCGACCTGCTGTTTGCATACCGTTCCGGTTCTTCCGGCCGGGGCAACCTGGTGATGAACCGCTATTCCTTGAAGGAGAAGAAATGGAGCCGTGTGCAGGATGTACTGATTGATGGCGAGAACAAGCGCAATGCTTACTGGCAGCTATATGTAGATGAGCTTGGAACCATCCATCTGTCGTGGGTCTGGCGCGAGACTTGGCATGTGGAAACCAACCATGACCTATGCTACGCCCGTTCCTTTGACAATGGCGTAACATGGTATAAGGCAAATGGCAAGAAATATGATTTGCCCATCCGTCTGGGTAATGCAGAGTATGCCTGCCGCATTCCTCAGAATTCGGAACTGATAAACCAGACCAGCATGAGTGCCGATGCAGGCGGCAATCCGTACATTGCTTCCTATTGGCGCGACCCGGACAGCGACGTCCCGCAATACCGGATTGTCTGGCATGACGGGCAGATGTGGCACAGCCGCCAGGTCTCCGGGCGTACCACTCCGTTTTCCCTGAAAGGTGGAGGCACGAAGATGATTCCGATGGCCCGTCCGCGCATCGTAGTAGATGGCGGGGAGATATTTTATGTATTCAGGGATGAAGAACGGGGGAGCAAAGTCTCTTTGGCGCACGCTACGGATGTGGCAAACAGTAAGTGGAGCATCAGCGATTTGACCGACTTCACTGTCGGTGCCTGGGAACCGTCTCATGACACGGAATTGTGGAAGAGCAGGAAGCGGCTGCATCTATTTGTGCAGCATGCCAAGCAAGGAGACGGAGAGCGGGTTGTGGAGTTTGCACCGCAATCGGTATATGTATTGGAAGTAATAAGATAAAAGAACAGTATTAGTATATGAAAACGACATGCTTATTTTTATTGGGTTTGGCTTTTTGCTGGGGACTGTTCTCATGCACCGCTCAGCAGCCGAAACCGGAAGAAGTGATTGAGATTATCAATCGGGTGAACAACTATTGGCAGGAGACCCATCCGCAACATGGGCGCTCTTTCTGGGACAATGCCGCCTATCATACGGGAAACATGGAGGTGTTCTTCCTGACCGGTAATCCGGAATGCTATGCCTATTCCGAGGCGTGGGCAGAACATAATGAATGGAAAGGCGCGAAGAGTGACAACAAGGAAGAGTGGAAGTACAGCTATGGGGAGAGTGATGATTATGTGCTTTTCGGTGATTATCAGATTTGTTTCCAGACTTATGCGGATTTGTATACCGTGAAGCCGGATTCCGGGAAGATAGCCCGTGCGCGCGAAGTGATGGAATACCAGATGAGTACGGACAAGAACGATTATTGGTGGTGGGCAGACGGACTTTACATGGTAATGCCCGTTATGACAAAGATGTACAAGCTGACCGGCAATCCGTTATATCTGGAGAAACTGCATGAATACTGGACCTATGCCAACAGCATCATGTACGATGCGGAGGAAGGCCTATACTATCGCGACGGCAAATATATTTATCCAAAACATAAAAGTGTGAATGGTAAGAAAGACTTCTGGGCGCGTGGCGACGGTTGGGTGCTGGCTGCCTTGGCAAAGGTACTGAAAGACCTGCCCGAAACAGACCAATACCGCCAGGAGTACATAGACCGCTTCCAGACGATGGCCAAATCCGTGGCTGCCTGCCAGCAGCCGGAAGGCTACTGGACACGCAGTATGCTCGACCCTGAGCATGCTCCCGGTCCTGAAACCAGCGGTACGGCTTTCTTTACCTATGGTCTGTTATGGGGGATGAACAACGGCTTGCTGGACAAGGCTACTTATCAACCCGTAGTGATGAAGGCGTGGAATTATCTGACTACTGTAGCCTTGCAGCCCGATGGCCGCATAGGGTATGTACAGCCGATTGGCGAGAAAGCCATTCCCGGACAAGTGGTTGATGCCAACTCTACTGCTAACTTTGGGGTAGGGGCATTTCTGCTGGCAGCTTGTGAGATGGTGCGTTTTTTGAATGCCGACTGATTGGAGAGATTAAATAAGTGTATATGTTACACAACATATACACTTTCTTTGTATTATAATGTATATAGTGTTAATTTTACACCCGTTAAAAGGTTTAATATAAAAAGATTATGATTGTACGGATGAAAAACACTTTCCGGATGCTTTTGGCGGCAATGTTATTGTCGTTGTTTGCACTTCCGGGATATTCCTGGCAAAAATCCTTTCCCGAAAAAGATTATGTAGCTTATTTGTTCACTTATTTCACTGGGAATAGTGGCGATGAAGAAGCTGTGCGCTATGCTGTAAGCATGGACGGTTATACCTACTGGGCATTGAATGATAATGAACCGGTAATCGACTCGAAAGTCATCAGCTCCACCGGGGGAGTCCGCGACCCGCATATCCTTCGTTGCGAGGATGGCAAGACTTTCTATATGGTAGTGACAGATATGGTTTCAGCCAATGGATGGAGTTCCAACCGTGCCATGGTTTTGCTGAAATCTACCGACTTGGTCAACTGGTCTCACTCCGTTATCAATATACAGAAGCGCTATTCAGGTCAGGAGGATTTGAAGCGTGTATGGGCTCCGCAGACTATCTACGACCCGGAGGTGGGAAAGTACATGGTGTATTGGTCTATGCTGCATGGCGATGGAGCCGATGTCATATATTATGCTTATGCCAATGCGGAGTTTACGGATTTGGAGGGAGAGCCCAAGCCATTGTTTCTGCCGGAGAACGGGAAATCGTGCATCGATGGAGACATTGTCTATAAGGATGGTGTTTTCCACCTTTTCTATAAGACGGAAGGGCATGGAAACGGCATAAAGGTGGCCACCACCCGTTCCCTGACCTCCGGGGCATGGACGGAAGAGCCCGATTACAAGCAACAGACTAAGGAAGCCGTAGAGGGTGCGGGCACTTTCAAACTGATAGGGCAGGATAAGTATATCCTGATGTACGACGTCTATATGAAAGGAAGCTATCAGTTTACGGAAACCACTGACTTGAAGAATTTTAAGGTGATAGACAGCGAGGTGAAGATGAACTTCCATCCCCGTCATGGGACCATTATCCCCATTACCCGCCATGAGCTGTTGCGCATTACCGATGAATGGGGCAAGCCGACAGAACTGGGCGCATTGCCCAACAATCCCGTATTGCCGGGTTTCCATGCCGACCCGGAAATCCTTTATTCCCATCAGACCCAAAAGTATTACATCTATTCTACTACGGACGGACAGCCGGGTTGGGGAGGCTGGTATTTCACCGTATTCTCCTCCACGGATTTGAAGACCTGGCAGGATGAAGGCGTCATGCTGGACTTGAAGTCGGAGCAAGTGCCCTGGGCAGATGGCAATGCTTGGGCGCCTTGCATTGAAGAGAAAAAAGTGGACGGTAAGTATAAATACTTCTTCTATTACAGTGGAAACCCCAAGAATGGCGGCGGCAAGCAGATTGGAGTGGCTACGAGCGATTCTCCGGCCGGCCCTTTCACCGATTTGGGACGCCCTGTCGTTACTGCTTCACCCGTCGGTGGCGGGCAACAGATTGATGTGGATGTGTTTACAGACCCTGTTTCGGGCAAATCCTATCTTTACTGGGGCAACGGCTACATGGCAGGTGCCGAGCTGAACGACGATATGGTGTCCATCAAGGAAAATACCGTTACGGTGATGACGCCGGAGGGAGGCACCTTGCAGGACTATGCTTTCCGCGAAGCAGCCTATGTCTTTTATCGCAACGGGCTCTACTATTTCATGTGGTCGGTAGACGATACCGGTTCGCCCAATTACCATGTGGCATACGGTACGTCCAAGTCGCCGCTCGGTCCTATCGAAGTTGCCAAGCAACCCGTTGTACTGATTCAGAATCCGGAAAAGGAGATTTACGGTCCGGCACACAACGCTGTATTGCAGATTCCCGGTACAGATGAGTGGAGAATCGTTTACCACCGTATCAATAAATGGTACTTGAAAGATGGTCCCGGCGTTCATCGTGAAGTCTGCATAGACCGGATGGAGTTCAATGAAGACGGAACCATCAAGCCGGTGGTGCCTACCCTTTGATTTAATGATGTAACATAATAATTTAATACCATGAAGAATAGATTGAAATTACTGGTTTGGCTGTTTGCCCTCTCAGGTCCGCTGGCAGCACAGAGTGTATCTGTCAATGGTCCGGATGGAAAATTGCAGCTTACGGTATCCTGCCCGTCAGCCAACGGCGAAGTGTCTTACGCCGTCACCTACAATGGAAAGCAAATGCTGGAATCTTCTCCCTTGGGGATGGAGACAAATGTGGGTGATTTCTATAGAGGATTGCAGTTGAAGGAACATAAAGTCACAGCTCTCGATACGGTTTATGAACAATCCCGGATCAAAGCTTCGCGCATCCATTACTGGGCAAACGAATTGCTTTGTTCATTCGTCAACGGTGAGGGGAAGAATGTGCAGATAACTTTCCGCGTCAGCAACAATGACGTGGCTTTCCGTTACACCCTGCCGAGGGAGCAGGGAAAAGGAAGCGTCACGGTGAACAGCGAACGGACCGGCTTCCGCTTCCCGTCGCAGACCACCACTTTCCTTTGTCCGCAGAGCGACGCCATGATAGGGTGGAAGCGTACCAAACCCAGTTACGAAGAAGAATATAAGGCAGATGCCCCGATGAACGAACGTTCGGGTTATGGACATGGATATACATTTCCCTGCTTGTTCAAGGTGGGGGATGACGGCTGGGTACTGCTCAGTGAAACCGGAGTGGACAGCCGTTATTGTGGCTCGCGTTTGAGTGATTGGGATAACGGCGTGTATCGCATTGCTTTCCCCATGCCGGAAGAGAACAACGGCAACGGAACGGTGTCACCTGCCTTTTCCCTGCCGGGCTCCACGCCGTGGCGTACTGTGACGGTGGGGGAAACCTTGAAGCCGATTGTGGAAACCACCGTCCCCTGGGATGTAGTGGAACCACGCTATACCACCACCCATGATTACAAGCCGGGCCGTGGCACATGGAGCTGGATTCTCTGGCAGGACGGCAGCATCAACTACGACGACCAGGTGCGCTATGTTGACTTGGCAGCCGCCATGGGATACGAATATGTATTGATTGACAACTGGTGGGACAACAACATCGGTCGCGACCGCATGGAACAGTTTATCAAGTATGCCCGTAGCAAGGGTGTGGAGGTATTCTTGTGGTATAGCTCCAGTGGTTACTGGAACGATATAGAGCAGAGTCCCGTCAACCGGATGGATAACTCCATTGCCCGCAAGCAAGAGATGCGCTGGTTGCAAAGTCTGGGTGTGAAGGGTATCAAAGTAGACTTCTTCGGCGGTGACAAGCAGGAGACCCTGCGTTTGTACGAGGAGATTCTGAGCGATGCCGACGACCACGGTCTGATGGTTATCTTCCACGGCTGTACCTTGCCTCGCGGCTGGGAACGGATGTATCCCAATTACGTAGGCAGCGAGGCGGTGCTGGCTTCCGAGAATCTGGTATTTAGCCAGCATTTCTGTGATAACGAGGCGTTCAATGCCACGCTGCACCCTTTCATCCGCAATGCTGTGGGATGCATGGAGTTTGGCGGTGTGTTCCTGAACAAGCGTTTGAACCGCAGCAACGATGGCGGAACTATTCGCCGCACCACGGACATCTTTCAGCTGGCAACGGCAGTGCTGTTCCAAAATCCTATCCAGAACTTCGCCTTGGCACCTAATAACTTGACGGATGCTCCGCAAATCTGCCTCGACTTTATGAAACAAGTGCCCACTACTTGGGACGAGACCCGTTTCATTGACGGCTATCCGGGGAGATATATTGTTCTTGCCCGTCGTCATGGCAACACGTGGTACATAGCCGCTGTCAATGCAACGGCGGAACCATTGAAACTGAAGCTTGACCTTCCTGTGCTGGCAGGACAAGAGGTGTCTCTGTATAGTGATGACAAGAAGATGCAGCCTCAATTAAAGCTGCAGAAGATAAAGACTGACGGCTCTCTGCAACTCACGGTTCAGCCGCAGGGAGGGGCGGTAATCGTGGAATAAAGAAGGCATGGAGCAACCCTTGTTTTGTAATGATATATCATAACGGATTACTCCTTTTGCAAATCTTTGATTATCAGAGGTTTATAATTATCCTGATTCAGTCGTATACTGAATGGCATTCACTATACGACTGAACCCTATTCACTATACGACTGAATGGCATTCAGAATACGGCTGATTGTGACTATCGAACTAAATGTGAATGATTAATACCGACTTAATACCATGAATAGATTCTTGAAATTATTGTCCTTGTGTCTGTTCTTGACACTGACCGTTCCTTTGCAGGCTATAACGAATGGAGTGGCGAATGAACCCGATTCAGTCTATCTCTTTTCCTACTCCCATGCCGACGGCAGTGGCGGTCTGAAACTAGCCTGGAGTCCCAATGGCAACCGATGGTTCAGCGTGGCAGAGGGCAGCTCCTTTGTCAACTCGGACTTCGGCCCCTGGGGGCAAATGAAGCGGATGCTGAAACCGCACTTGATGCAGACCCGTGCCGACGACCGTTGGCACTGTATCTGGGAACTGACGGAAAGCGGAAACTCCCTTGCATACGTCGAGTCTCCCGACTTGCTGCAATGGAAAGCGCAGAAATACTTTGACCGTTCTCGCCTTGCCGAATACCGGCCGGCGGAGGTCTATCCTAACGTGCGGAAGGAGGTTCTGCTGAACGGTACCGTACAGCAGGGTTGGATGCAGCGTGTACCGTATGCCACGGTGCAGCGTGTCATCTCCTTTGCAGAGCATAAGAAGTACCGCCAGGCACTCCATGCCGAACGTACCGAGCAAGACCCCGTACGTTTTGCCGGACTGAAACCGGTGGAGGCGACTATCGAAGTGGAGACGGAATGTGCAAAAACCATCAGCAAGCATCTGATAGGTATTTTCTTCGAAGACATCAACTATGCTGCGGATGGAGGACTGTATGCCGAGCTGGTACAGAACCGCGACTTCGAGTATTCGTCTAAGGACGGTTCACACCAAGGTTGGGACGGCACATATGCCTGGGCGGTGAAAGAGGGGAATACTTCGGCTGCCGTTACCATTGCCGCTGCCGACCCCATTCATCCCAATAACCCTCATTATGCCGTATTGGAGGCGCGTCCCGGAGTGACATTGCAGAACGACGGTTTCGACGGCATCAGCTTGAAGAAAGGGGAGAAGTACGATTTCTCTCTCTTCGCCCGCGTGGCACCGGGCAGCAAGGGAGGCAAGGTGGTTGTTTGCCTGCTCGACCAGACGGGCCGTGAGATTGCCCGCTCTTCCGTCAATGTGTCCTCCAAAGAGTGGAAGAAACAGCAGACGGTGCTGACGGCGAATGCCGACGTGCGTGCCGCCGTCCTCTCGCTCCAGCCGCAGACGGTGGGGACACTGCATCTCGATATGATTTCCCTTTTTCCGCAAAATACATTCAAGGGCCATAAGAACGGCTTGCGTGCCGACCTGGCGCAGACGCTTGCCGACCTGCATCCACGCTTCGTCCGCTTCCCCGGCGGCTGCGTGGCTCATGGCGACGGCATTGATAATATCTATGACTGGAAAGGCTCTATCGGACCGCTCGAAGCGCGTAAGCCGTTGCGCAATCTGTGGGGGTATCATCAGACACGCGGACTGGGCTACTTCGAGTACTTCCGCTTCTGTGAAGATATAGGTGCCGAACCTCTGCCGGTATTGGCAGCGGGCGTGCCGTGCCAGAATTCGGGCACACACTCGCACTATGCCGACAACTGTCCGCAGGGGGCCAACAAGGAACTGATGCGCTACGGCCAGCAGGGTGGCATCCCGATGGAAGAGATGCCTGCCTATATCCAGGATGTGCTCGACCTGATAGAGTATGCCAACGGCGATGCACGCCGCACCGTGTGGGGCAGGAAGCGTGCTGAGGCAGGCCATCCCAAGCCTTTCAATCTGAAGTATATCGGCATCGGCAACGAGGATATGATTACCGAAGTGTTTGAGGAGCGCTTTGCCATGATATACAAGGCTGTCAGGGAGAAGCATCCCGAGATTACGGTTGTCGGCACCGTAGGTCCCTTCTACGAAGGCACGGACTATGCGGAGGGCTGGCGCCTTGCCACGGAAATGGGCGTGCCCATGGTGGACGAACACTATTACGTGGATCCGGGCTGGATGATTCACAACCAGGACTACTACGACCGTTATGACCGTACCAAGTCCAAGGTCTATCTGGGCGAATATGCCGCCCACCTGCCCGGACGTCCCAACAACATAGAGACAGCGTTGGCAGAAGCCCTCTATCTGACTTCTGTGGAACGTAATGCCGATGTGGTGGAAATGACCTCATACGCTCCGTTGCTGGCAAAGGAAGGGCATACGCAGTGGAATCCCGACTTGATTTATTTCAATAACACGGAGGTGAAGCCTACCGTGGGCTACTACACACAGCAGATGTACGGACAGAATGCGGGTACGCAGTACATCACCTCGCACATCACACTGAGTAATGGGCAAGAGGCTGTCCGCAAGCGCGTCGGCGTTTCGGTGGTAAAGGATGAGGCCACGGGTGACCATATCGTAAAGCTGGTGAACCTGCTTCCGGTGGAGGTTTCCTCTACAGTGAAGCTGAAGGGCATCGACTTGCAGAATCCCTCGGCAGTGAAGACGCTCCTGACGGGTGACCCGAAAGACAAGCAGGCACGTTCCGTGACTTCCGCCTTCGTCGACATCGGCGGTACGGAGTTTCCTTATACCTTGCCTGCCTATTCGTTTACGGTGATACGTATCCATGAGAATAAGGGGAAATAAGGATAAATCCGTGTAATTCCGTGCGTGGGAACTTAAGAACTTAAAAACTTAAAAGATATGATACGATTATTGACTTTGGCACTTGTTGCAGCCATGACCGGCAGTGTGTCGGCACAAAAGCAACAGACTTTGCATTCCGGTTATCCCATCGACCCGGTTCCTTTCACTTCAGTGAAGGTGACGGACAGTTTCTGGGGACAACGCTTGAAGGCAAGCCGCGAGGTAACCATCCCGTTGGCTTTCAGTAAGTGTGAGGAAACGGGACGTTATGAAAACTTTGTGAAAGCTACTCATCCCAGTGATGAGTATAAGGTGGGAGGCTTCTCCTTTGACGATACGGATGTCTATAAGACGATTGAAGGTGCAAGTTACTCCTTGCAGACTTACCCGGACAAGAAACTGGAAGAATATATCGACAGCGTATTGGTCATAGTGGCCGCCGCCCAAGAACCGGACGGGTATCTTTACACCGCACGTACCATGAACCCCAAGCATCCGCACGATTGGTCGGGGCCGGAACGCTGGTCGGAGGTGGAGAATTTGAGCCACGAGTTCTATAATCTGGGTCACATGGTGGAAGGGGCTGTGGCTTATTATCAAGCTACAGGCAAGCGGAACTTCCTGGATATAGCTATCCGTTATGCCGACTGCGTATGCAAGAATATCGGTGAAGGCCCCGGACAGAAGCGTGTGATTCCCGGACATCAGATTGCCGAAATGGCATTGGTACGCCTCTATACCGTGACAGGAGATAAGAAATATCTCGACCAGGCCAAGTTCTTCCTCGACGCGCGCGGCACTACGGCACGCAAGGACATCTATTTGCAGTCGCACAAGCCTGTACTGGAGCAGGAAGAGGCAGTGGGACATGCCGTACGTGCCGGTTACATGTATTCCGGTATGGCTGATGTGGCTGCCATTACGGGTGACAGCTCCTACATCAAGGCTATCGACAAGATATGGGAGAATATCGTCGGCAAGAAGATATATATTACCGGCGGTATCGGTGCGCGTCACACGGGCGAAGCTTTCGGTGATAACTATGAATTGCCGAATCTGACTGCCTACAATGAGACCTGTGCCGCCATCGGCAATGTTTACATGAATTACCGCCTCTTTCTGCTGCATGGCGATTCCAAGTATTTCGACGTGCTGGAACGTACGCTTTACAACGGATTAATCTCCGGCGTTTCATTGGACGGAGGCAAGTTCTTCTATCCCAATCCGTTGTCTTGCGATGGTAAGTATCACTTTAATGCCGACCATACGATTACACGCCAGCCGTGGTTTGGTTGTGCCTGCTGTCCTAGCAACATCAGCCGGTTCATTCCTTCTTTGCCGGGATATGTGTATGCCGTGAAAGACAATCAGGTGTACGTCAACCTTTTCTTGTCCAACCGTGCCGAGCTGAAGTTGAATGAAAAGAAAGTGGTGCTGGAGCAGGAAACCGGATACCCCTGGAACGGAGATATTCGTGTGAAGGTGGCTCAGGGCAACCTGCCGTTTACGATGAATATCCGTATTCCGGGTTGGGTGCGCGGCAGTGTACTTCCGAGTGACCTTTATTCGTATGCCGACGACCTGAAGTTGGGCTATCGTGTATTGGTGAATGGCGAGGAGGTGACCGGTGAACTTCGTAAAGGCTATCTCCGGATAGACCGGAAGTGGAAGAAAGGGGATGTGGTAGAGGTGCATTTCGACATGCACCCCCGTGTGGTGAAAGCCAATGAAAAAGTGGTTGCCGACCGTGGACGGGTGGCCGTTGAGCGTGGTCCTATCGTTTATTGTGCCGAGTGGGCCGATAATGATTTTAATATACAGAATATCATCCTGAACCGTCATCCGAAATTCCAGGTGACGGAGAAGCCCGAACTGCTGTATGGCATCAACGAAATTACCACAGAAGTGCAGGCTCTTGGTTTTGATGCTGCCGGAAAGTTGGCAACCAGAGATGTGACGCTGACCCTGATACCTTATTATGCATGGGCACACCGGGGTGAGGGCAAGATGGATGTATGGTTGCCGGTAAATAGGATTGATGTAGAATAGCTAAGTATGTCGTCATAATTTAGCTTATGCTATCGTTATAAACAGATTAAAACCATGAAAAGACTTTTATTTCTATTGACATTGTTCGTTGTTCTTGGCATGCAGGCGCAACAGCATGTGATGACTGTTGATGTATCAAAACCGACGGCTCGGATAAATCCTGCCATGTATGGAATCTTCTTCGAAGACATTAATTTCGGTGCGGACGGTGGTTTGTATGCCGAACTGGTAAAGAACCGCTCTTTTGAGTTCCCGCAGCCGCTGGTGGGGTGGATACCTTTCGGCGAGGTGACGGTACAGGACGAGCGGCCCTGCTTCGACCGCAATCCGCATTATGTGCGCATTACCAATGACGGCTGTCTTTTGCGTGCCGGACTGGATAATGAAGGTTATCGTGGCATCGGCCTGAAAAAAGGAGAAGATTACCGTTTCTCCGCCTATGTCCGTACGCCGGATACCAAACCAATGAAGCTTTCCGTCGAACTGGTGAATTCCAACGGAGAGAATCTCCTGAAGAAGGAACTGGAAGTGAAAGGCAGTGAATGGCAGAAGCTGACGGCTGTGCTGAAAGCTCCTTTTACCGATGTTCGCTCGCGTCTGCGTGTTGTGTTGCAGACGGAGGGTACGGTAGATATGGACCACATCTCTCTCTTCCCGGTGAACACTTGGAAGAAGCGTGAGAATGGATTGCGTGCCGACTTGGTACAAGCCCTCTATGACCTCAATCCCGGAGTATTCCGTTTTCCCGGCGGTTGTATCATCGAAGGCAACAGCCTTGCCACCCGTTATCAATGGAAGAATTCCGTGGGTCCGGTAGAGAACCGTCCTTTGAACGAAAATCGCTGGAACTATACATTCAAGCATAAAGCTTTCCCGGATTATTTCCAGAGTTACGGACTTGGCTTTTACGAATATTTCCTGCTGAGTGAAGACCTCGGTGCAGAGCCTCTGCCGGTACTGAGCTGCGGGCTGTCCTGCCAATACGAAAGCAACGAAGTGGTTCCCCTTGGAGAACTCGGCCCGTACGTGCAGGATGCCCTCGACCTCATCGAGTTTGCCAACGGTGCTGCAACCTCCAAGTGGGGAAAGGTGCGTGCCGATATGGGACATCCCGAACCGTTCGGTCTGAAAATGATTGCCATCGGCAATGAACAGTGGGGGGAAGTCTATCCCGAGCGTCTGGAAGTGTTCACGAAAGCCATCCGTGCGGAATATCCCGATATGCAGATTGTAGGTTCTTCCGGTCCGAGTGCAGATGGGGACAAGTTCGATTACCTCTGGCCCGAAATGAAACGCATCGGGGTGGATTTGGTGGACGAGCATTATTATATGGCTCCCGACTGGTTCTTTGCCAATGCTGCCCGCTATGATGACTATGACCGTAAAGGACCGAAAGTCTTTGCCGGTGAATATGCATCGCATGACCACCCCACCGGGAAAGCCAATAATTTCTTGGCGGCACTGTCCGAAGCAGCTTTTATGACGGGACTGGAACGTAATGCCGATGTGGTGCGCCTGGCTACCTATGCTCCGTTGTTTGCCCATGTGGATGCCTGGCAGTGGAATCCCGATTTGATTTGGTTCGACAATCTCCGTATGATGCGGACTCCCAACTATTACGTACAGCAGATGTACGGTATGAATGCCGGAACAGATGTGCTGAACCTGCAAATGGACGGAAAACCCGTGACGGGGCAGGACAGCCTTTATGCATCGGCAGTGCTGGATGCTCCTACGGGAGAAGTAATTCTGAAGCTTGTCAATGCGGGCAGCAGATCGGAGAAGGTACAGATAGAGTTCAGCGGATTGAAGAAGCGGCAGCTTGTCTCGGGTTCCTGCACCTATTTGCAAAGTGATGACTGGAAAGCCAAGAATACACTGGAGCAGGAGGCTATTGTTCCACGTATTCGTCCGGTGGAGGTGGCTTCCCGTTCTCTGAGCCTGGAGCTTCAGCCCCGTTCGTTCGGAGTCTATCGTTTGCGGATAAGTACTCAATCAAAATAAATTCCCATTTAGTCACCTAATTTAATTATGTGAACTAGTTATGAACACTTATTTAAAGAATTAAATTCAGCCTTTTTTGAACGATTATTCTTCCTTTTAATTATAGGATAGGCGTATCTTTGTGACGGCATACCGGTTCTGCTTGTATGCCGTTGCTAATTTTTATAAACTATTTACCATGAAGAAACATTTCATTACCGGACTGCTTGCGACTTTTGCCATTGCCGCAAGCGCACAGTCCTTCACTGAATGGCAAAACCCTGAAGTGAATGCCGTGAACCGTGCTCCGATGCACACCAACTATTTTGCCTATGAGTCGGCAGATGCTGCGGCTCGTGGAGCAAAAGAACATTCTTCCAATTACATGACTCTGAACGGTATCTGGAAATTCTTCTGGGTGAAGAATGCCGATGCCCGTCCCACGGATTTCTGGAAAGTGGGGTTCAACGACAAGGGATGGAGCGATATGGCCGTTCCCGGTATGTGGGAACTGAACGGTTTCGGCGACCCTATCTACGTGAATACCGGATATGCCTGGCGCAATCAGTTCAAGAACAATCCACCGCAGGTGCCAACGGAGAATAACAATGTAGGTTCCTACCGTCGTGAGATTGTAATACCTGCCGACTGGAAGAGTAAGGACATCATTGCTCATTTCGGTTCCGTGACTTCCAATATGTATTTGTGGGTAAACGGCAAGTACGTAGGTTATAGTGAGGACAGCAAACTGGAGGCTGAATTCAACCTGACACCCTACTTGAAGCCGGGACAAAAGAATCTGATAGCCTTTCAGGTATTCCGCTGGTGTGACGGGACGTATCTGGAAGACCAGGACTTCTTCCGTTATAGCGGTGTAGGGCGCGATTGCTACTTGTATGCCCGTGACAAGAAGCGCATTCAGGACATCCGTGTCACTCCCGATTTGGATACTGCTTATAAGAACGGTTCCCTGAAAGTACAGCTTGATGTGAAGGGTGGCGGCAATGTCAGTCTTGAACTGCTGGACGCTGCCGGAAAACAGGTGGCTACAGCTGTCGCCAAAGGTAACGCTACTGCCTTGATAAATGTGGAGAATCCTCATAAGTGGACGGCGGAAACGCCCTACTTGTATACCCTACGTGCCACTTTGCAAGGCAGCAGTGAAGTGATTCCCGTAAAGGTGGGCTTCCGAAAGATAGAGCTGAAAGGAAGTCAGATACTTGTCAACGGCCAGCCCGTTCTCTTCAAGGGAGCCAACCGCCACGAGATGGATCCGGACGGTGGTTACGTCATTTCTCGCGAACGCATGATTCAGGATATTCAGGTGATGAAGCAGTTCAACCTGAATGCCGTGCGCACCTGCCACTATCCCGACAATAATCTCTGGTACGACCTCTGCGACCAATATGGTATTTACGTAGTGGCCGAAGCCAATATCGAATCCCACGGAATGGGTTATGGGGAAGAGACACTTGCCAAACGTGAGGACTATAGGAAAGCACATATGGAGCGTAACCAGCGCAATGTGCAGCGTAGCTTCAATCATCCCAGCATCATTTTCTGGTCTTTGGGCAACGAAGCCGGCTATGGCGCTAATTTCGAAGCTGCCTACGATTGGATAAAGGCTGAAGACCCGAGCCGTGCCGTACAATATGAACAAGCCGGTAAAACAGGCAAGACAGACATCTATTGCCCGATGTATTATGGCTATGACGGATGTAAGAAATACAGTGAGGATGATTCTATGACAAAGCCCCTGATTCAGTGCGAATATGCTCACGCGATGGGAAACTCGCAAGGAGGTTTTAAAGAATATTGGGATTTGGTGCGTAAATATTCCAAATTCCAAGGTGGCTTTATTTGGGATTTTGTTGATCAGTCTGTACGTTGGACAGGAAAAAACGGTAAGATGATTTATGCCTACGGCGGTGACTTTAACCGTTTTGATGCCAGCGATGGTAACTTCTGCGATAACGGTCTTATCAGCCCCGACCGTGTGCCCAATCCCCACATGTATGAGGTAGGCCGTATCTATCAGGACATCTGGACTACTCCGGCCGACTTGAAGAACGGCGAAATCAATGTGTTCAATGAATACTTCTTCCGTGATCTTTCTGCCTATTATATGGAGTGGGAGGTACTGAAAGGCGGTAAGGTGATACGGACCGGTCGTGTGGATAATCTGAATGTAGCTCCCCAACAGACAGCCAAAATCAAGTTGGACTTGGGCAAGACTTGCCAATGCACCGAGTGGTTGCTGAATGTTTCCTATAAGCTGAAGAACCGTGAAGGATTGCTTTCCGCCGGACATGTAGTGGCAAAAGACCAGTTGACGCTCAATCCTTACCAAGCTCCTTCCATGGAATTGAAGAACTGCGAACAGAGCAATATCGAGATGACGGCTCCCCAAGTACAGGATAACGATTGGAACTACCTCATCGTCTCCGGTGATGCTTTCCGTGTAGAAATCAACAAGCACAACGGTTATCTGACCAAGTACAAAGTGAATGGCCGGGATATGATTAAAGACGGCGAGGCTTTAAAACCAAACTTCTGGCGTGCGCCTGTTGACAACGACTACGGTGCCAATCTGCAACGCAAATATATCGCTTGGAAGAATCCGGAAATCAAACTGACCTCTTTCAAACAGCGCACGGAGAACAATCAGGTGATTGTAGAATCTGCTTACGACATGCCGGGTGTTTCAGCTAAGCTGAACCTTGTTTATGTCATCAACAATGCCGGTGCCGTCAAGGTGACCCAGAAGCTGACTGCCGACAAGAATGCCAAAGTATCGAACATGTTCCGTTTCGGTCTGCAGATGCCTATGCCGCGCAGCTTTGAAACCGTTGAATACTATGGACGCGGTCCGGTTGAAAACTATATTGACCGTAATCATTGCGCCGACTTAGGCATTTATCGCCAAAGTGTGGCCGAGCAGTTCTATCCCTACATCCGTCCGCAGGAAAACGGAACAAAGACCGATATTCGTTGGTGGAAGATGTTGGATCAGTCTGGTAATGGCATCAAGATTGTGGCAGCCGCTCCCTTCTCCGCATCTGCCTTGCACTATACCATCGAGTCTTTAGATGAAGGCTGGAGCAAAGAGCAAGGACACTCGCAAGAGGTGGATGAAGCTGATTTGACTAATCTCTGTATCGACAAGGTGCAAGCCGGTCTGGGTTGCGAAGACAGTTGGGGACGTATAGCCCGTCCGGAATACCTGGTGCCATACGCTGATTATGAGTTTACGTTCATCCTTTTTCCCGTATGCCATAGTATCGGAATAGAATAACATTTCTTCTCAGTGTATTACATACTGAGAAACAGATTTTATAACACTGAAGCGGTCGCCTTTCCGATGGGGGAGGGTGACCGCTTTGTGTTGATGTTTTGCTTGCTTCTGTATATTTCTTTGTTTTATTGTTTCTGATTTCGGCAAATGCAATCCGTCAGATGGTCGTTGATAAACCCCGAAGCTTGCAGATGGGCATAGCAAATGGTAGAGCCGAAGAACTTGAATCCCCGTTTTTTCATGTCTTTGCTCATGGCATCTGATTCGGGAGATGATACCGGAATCTCACTCAATGACTGAAAATGATTGATAATGGGGTTCCGGTCGGGGAAGAAGGATAGCGTATAGTTGTAAAAGCTGCCGAATTCTTTCTGTATGGCAAGAAACTGCCTTGCATTGGTGATGGTCGATTTGATTTTCAGACGGTTTTTCACGATGCCGTCAAAGTGCATCAGCCGTTCCACGTCTTCGTCGGTCATTTGCGCCACTTGCGCGGCATCGAAATTGCAAAAGGCTTTGCGGTAGCCTTCCCGCTTTTTGAGGATGGTTATCCAGCTCAGTCCCGCCTGGGCACTTTCCAATACAAGAAACTCGAATAGTGTCTTGTCGTCTGTTACCGTTTTTCCCCACTCTTCATCGTGGTATTTCACATACAGCTCGTCGGTTCCGCACCAGCCGCAACGTCCGTTTATAATGTCTTGCATAAGCGTTATTTTTGTAATGAGGTGCTAAGGTAGTGCTTTCATTCCGAATAAACAAATCTATCTATTCTAAATGGATAGATTTGTTTATTCAGAATGGAATGTTTATATTTGTATCTGAATATAAATGACATAGCCCTATGATAAGCAAATCGGATATAGTAGAAGCCATACGTGTGCAACGTGAACGGTTGAGGAAATTTCAAAGTTTCCGACGTGACCTATTGTTGTCTTTACCTCCCTTGGTAGCAGACTATGCACTGATTATATCTGGTATTCGCCGTTGTGGTAAGAGTACATTGCTGGCACAATTATCGGTGGATAGATACAAGCCGGAAGAGGTGCTCTCCTTGAATTTTGATACCCCTTTACTGTATGGATTTGAATTCAGTGATTTCCGTATAGTGGATGAAGTTATTAAGGAACATGAAGGGTGTATCGCTCTTCTTTTTGACGAAATACAGATTGTTGATGGTTGGGAGGTGTATATTCGGGGCAAGTTGGATGAAGGGTTTTATGTGGGAATCACCGGCTCCAATGCTTCGATGTTGAGTCGTGAATTGGGCACGAAGTTGACAGGAAGACATATTACGAAAGAACTGTTCCCTTTTTCGTATGCTGAATATTGCGGTTTTACGGGTAAGACTATCGGTGACAGTTCCTTGTACGACTATCTGCATCAGGGTGGCTTCCCTCAATACTTGCAACTGGATGATCAGGATGTTCTGACGGATTTAGTCAATGATATAGTATATCGTGATATTGCCGTGAGATATAATATACGTGATGACCACTCTTTGAAAAGTCTCTTGGCCTATTTGATGGGGAATGTGGGCAATCTGGTGTCTGCTACAAAACTGAAACAGATACTGGGAATGAAAAGTACTTCTACTGTGTCTGATTATTTCTCTTATTTCGAACAGACTTACTTGATAAACTTTGTTCCGAAATTTTCATATTCATATAAAGCGCAACTGTTGAACCCGAAGAAAGTGTATTGTGTGGACAATGGTGTTGTATTTGTCACCTCTCCATCTTTCACCCGTGATGAGGGTCGGAGGCTGGAGAACATGGTTTTTGCGGAATTGCGTCGCCGTTATTCTGAGATATTCTATTATAATGAGAACCGGAAGGAATGCGACTTTATAGTTGTACGCAATTCTGTGCCCCAGCTTGCCATCCAGGTATGCTATGCCTTGACCGCAGAAAACCGGAAAAGGGAAGTAGATGGCTTACTGGATGCCTTGTCTTTCTTCAAGATGGGGCATGGACTGATACTCACTTATAACCAACATGACAAATTTTCCGTAGGAGATAAAACGATAGAAGCATTGCCGGTGTCTGAATATTTTAAAGACTAATCTTCTTGTCTCTTGCACTCCACCACATGATACAGCGTGCCGAACCGTGTTCTGCGGGATGGCACTTCATGTTTCTGCAGTATCCTTCCGAATACATTCACTCTCTTGGTGGACAGCGGGATGGCGCTGTACTGGCGCAGGCGGTTCAGTATTTCGGCAGACGACAGCCATTCTCCCTCCTCGTCATTTCCGGCAACGCGGAAATAGTGGTAGAACAGTTGCTCTTCGGGCGGTATCTGTTCGAAATCGTGGTTGTTTTCCGTCATAATCCGTTCGTCCGACTGGTCGAACCAATAGCGTTCGCCGTGGTCCAGTTCGTGCATGGCCTGGGTATAAAGCTGGTTGTAGTCTATCGGGCGGTTGGTGTCTATTGCTTCCGTCACTTCTATGCAGATGAACCGGCGACTGCCGCTGGGGTCGGTCAGCAAGTCCTTCTGGTTGCTGGTGGCGATGAACGAGGCGTATCGGCGCATCTCGAGCACGGCATTGGCGTATGGCTTGCGCACGTTGACCACCGGCTTCTGGAGGATATGTTTCAGGAATCCTTGCTGGGTGCTGCTTATTTGGTCGAATTCATCGATGTTGATGAGCGCAAAACGGTTGAGGTAAAGTTCGGCGTCGCGCTTGCGCGAGAAGTCGATGCTGTCCGTATAATAGGCACGCAGCTCGGGCGGGACGATGCTTCGGCAAAAGGTGCTTTTGCGGGTGCCTTGTGCACCTACCAATAAGGGGGAGACGCTGTTGGCATATTTCTTGTCGGTATTGCCGCGCCAGTGTGCCACCATGTTGAGAAACCAGCGGTGGAACAGTTCGGCCCAGTACGGGTTGTTGCAGGGTACTGTCTGGGCGAGTGCCAGGATACGGTCTTTCCCGTCCCAGTGCGGAAGGTCGTACAGATAATCTTCCAGCGGATTGAATACCGGGATGCGGTTGGAGTAGATATATCGGCTGATGTCCCTATCCCACAGGGGAATGCCTTCGCTCTGTGCGTCGAGGGCAATGCTGTTCAGCGTGCGCTTGTCGATGGGGGAGAAGCGGAAACGGAACGAGTGGCGTTCACGGTATTCCACCTCACCCACTTGGGTGTTGTAGCGGAAGTCGTAGCGGCGTTTCATGAACTCGTCCGTCTGTATGGCAAGTCTTTGCTCTTTGCTGAGGCTGCTTTGGGTATTGAAGCCTTTGTTCTCTTGGTAAACGCTTCTTACAATCTGCCGGATGACAGTCTCTTTTTGGCGCAGATAATAATGGAAATAGGTACGCTTCACGGTCTCTTCTTCGGGGATGCCCGAACGGAAACAGTTCTCGGCAAGGCGTACGGTCAGGGAGTGCAGGCTGTTGTCGGCACCGGCACCCGTCGCTTCGGCGAAAGTCTTCTGCAAGGCGGCTTCAAACAGCATGATGATGGCTTCTTCGGCTTCATATCCCGGCACGGCGCGCGTCAGGGGTGACTTCTCGTCTTGCAGGGCTTCCCGATAGGTGGTTTCGTCGGGCATGGAGGCGGGCTGTGCAAGATAGAACTGTATGGAGTCCGGGCGGTACATGGCTTCGGGGTCGAAGGAGAGGCGGGAGTACTGTTCCAGCTTGGGCTCTTTCAGCAGAATGTCGAAAGGCAGTTGGGGCTGGTAGCATTTCACGGCAAGGCGGTAGGCATGGGCGTGGAATACTTCGACTTCTTCCCGTTTGCCCGGCAGCGAATTGTTCGGACGGGTGAAGGTAGTCCAAATCTTTACAGTCCGTCCGCTGGAACCGGTGAATACGAGCCGCGTCTGGGGCTGTTCCCAGGCAAGACGTTTCACAAGGGCTATTTCGGACTTGCCGGAAAGCGGGCCTACGGTCAGTTCCACGATGCCGTTGTAGGTTTTCATCTGGCAGACACCGTTCGTCTTGCGGAATTCGGCTGCCGGGAGTACTTTGGGCAGTCGGTCTGCCTCGTTGCAGCGCTTGCCGGGCAAGCAGTATCGCAGTTGCTGGCGGAAAGTGGATACGGGCTGGGTTTTGGTCTCCGTTTTGATTTTCTGTAGGAAGGTGTCTAAGTCTGTCGTGCTCAGTGTCAGATTCCCGTCTTTTTCTCTCAGTTGGGTGATTTTCATTTCTATTTTTTGTTTTGTCACATGCAGGCAAAATGGTTTGCTTACAGTGTACTAAGGTACGACAATCAGGCTCTTTTTGCAAGTGATTCCATGCTTTTTTAGGTCTATTCCAGCGTTTTTCTGTGGAAAATCTGATGTTTTGAGTCGAAAAAGCAGGTGATTTGGGATGCTTTGTGCAGACTTCCACGCTGGTTTTTGCTTGTTGAAACAAAAGGTTTTGCTTGTTAAAACTCTCAGTTTCTCTTGTTGAAACTTTTATTTTAGAAGGTTTAAACCAATGGTATTTGTTGTTGAAACTTTTGGTATTTGTTTAAGAAACTAAAAGTTTCATACTGAGAACTAAGCATATATCACTATTCTGTGGTGAATGAAGTAAGTATCGGATACTGCTTTTGTTATGGCGTGATGGATGGTTGTGAAGATTTTTATCTATCACGGGTATCTTTCACGCTTTAATCGGTTTATAATCAAAAGGATATCCCCCTCTGCGTGATAGCATGACAGATGTTTTTCAAAAATAAACTTTGTAGAAGCTGAGCTGTCCGGATGCTTCAATCGTTGTAGCTGTATTCTTCGCTGTATCTCTCGAATTTCGGTTCTTCGGCAATTCCGTATTGTTTGAAAACCTGACGGATATATGCTTGTGCCTTTGGAAACAAGCCTTGTTCCTGGCGGTAAAAGCGATAATAGGTGGTCTTGCCAAAGTGTCCTACAAGCTGGTTCCTCATCGGGGGCTGCACATTTGTGGGGTACATTGTCCAGCAGATGCCGGATGCCCCATGCTACTCGGTACTTTTGGGCTTTCCGAAAATAAGGGCAGTCGGTGGTATCGGCAGGGATACGGTTCGGGTTGATGATACTTAAGGTGGGATATTGCGAGGTACAATTGATAGCGGCCAGATGGTGCAGGCATTCTTCCTTATGGATGCACTGGCTGTGGAAGCAATGCGCAAAGCCATAAGGCACAGACTGGTAGTCGAATTTATTTTCCATATGTTGTTTGCTTGTCTACGGTTAGGGTGTAGAACACGGCTGTAAAGGTAAGGAATAAAGCCTTGTTTGAAGTATTTGCAGACAAAAAAAGAGTATAATTCTTCTTTAAAGTGAGCTGAACTTGCTATATTTGTCATAATTCCTAATATCTGGTATATGAAAAATAGAGTAAGTTTTTTTTGTCTGCATACGTGTCTTCTCCTGTTCAGCTTTTGGACAATGTATCCTGCCTTGGGGCATGCGGCTGATGGGGATGTTATTTCCCGTTTGAAGTTCAAGCAGATTTCTACATTAGACGGATTACCGACGGATGAGGTCCAGAAAATATATCAGGATAAGGAAGGGTTTTTGTGGTTTGCCACCCGGTATGGTTTCTGTAAATACGACGGTTACCAGATTACTGTCTATAAATCGAGCTTGAATACTCCCGGTTTGTTGACCAGTAACAACATTTATTGTTTTGCCGATGACAATGACGGCTTCTTGTGGATTGGTACACAAGAGGGGTTGAACACACTCAATAAGAAAACCGGAGAAATCCGTCAATATACTGCGCCTGTCATTCCCAACAATGCGGTCTCATGCCTGTTGGTCACCCGGGAAAATGAGGTATGGATTGGTACGGATTCCGGCTTATGCCGGTATGTGGCAGAGAAGGACTCCTTCGTGATGTATGACGGCAAGTCCACTGATGGTATATTTCCCGCAGCTTCCATCAAATCGTTGTTCGAGGACTCGGATGGGGATTTGTGGGTCGGTACCTGGTCCAGTGGTCTTTTTCGTTATTCCCGGAAGGAGGATAAATTCTATGCATATCCCAAAATCAATGAACGGAACTCGGCACATGTTATCTATCAGGATTCAAACCGGAAAATGTGGGTCGGTGGTTGGGATTGCGGATTATTTCTCTTGAATCATCCCAAGGATATGGCAAACGTGTTTTATACACATTATTCGCATCGGATAGGGGATGATGCCAGCTTGTCGGACAATATTGTTTATGATATTGTGGAGGATGTACACACCCATACCTTGTGGATAGGGACCCGGGTGGGGCTGAGCATTATGAAGCAGGAGAATCCCGGTACATTCATTAATTACAAGTCGTTGCATTCGGCATATCATATACCTTGTGATGAAATAAATTCACTGTTGCGCGACCGCTTCAATAATATCTGGCTGGGTTCCATTGGCGGCGGTGTCCTGATGATAGACACGAAACAATCTCCGTTTGCTTTCTATTCTTTGAATCTGGCAGAGGATGACGTGCCTACTACTGCCGTCCGCGCTTTGTTTGCCGATGCAGATAAAGACCTTTGGCTGGGTACCGGAAGTTATGGGCTGGCACGCAAGGATTATGAAACCGGTGTGTTGTCGTTCTTTTCCCATATCCCGGAATTCTCGGATATTCCCGGTGTACCCACGGTCAATTACATTATTCAGCGTAAGAATGGAGAAGTATGGTTCGCTACCTATGACGGTGGTATCTTGATTTATGAGAAAGGAGAGAAAGTGAAGGTGCTGACTGAATCCGACACGCCTTATCTCTATTCGGATTGCGTTTCGGCCTTGTGTGAGGACAGTAAGGGGAATTGTTGGGTAGGCTGTCGCGGCGGTATGGGAATCAGTTTGGCCGATGGAGGGCATTATAGGTTCGGAACACTTTCTTTTGCCGGAGGCGGGTTGGCGGATTGGTATCATGTGAAGGACATTGTGGAGGATGCGGATGGCAGCTTCTGGATTGCGACAGCCAACTATGGAATTATACATATTATGGGGGATGTGCAGCATCCCGAAACGCTGAAATATAGTAACTATAGTTATAACAACGGCCAGCTGGCAACGAACTCGGTGTTGTGTTTGCATGTGGATAAATCGGGAAGGCTATGGGCCGGAACTGAGGGAGGAGGGTTGTATCTATATGATTATAAGGAAAATGTATTTACGGAAAAGAATCAGGAATATCAGCTGTCTGCCGACATGATAGGGTCTATAGAGGAAGACAGGCAAGGGTGTCTATGGATGGGGACTAATATGGGGCTGGTACAGCTTTTTGTACCGATGGACGAGAATTTGGCTACGGTCCGTGTCTATACGACAGCAGACGGTCTGCAGGATAACTTTTTCATATCACAGTCTTCTTGCAGTAGGGAGGGCGAGTTATTCTTTGGAGGAAATAAGGGTTATAACAGTTTCCTTCCTGCATCTCTGGAGAAAGACAATGAAGCTGTGCCTTATCTGATTACGGATATAAAAATCTTCAACCGTTCTTTTGCGGTATTGGAACCGGAGGTCAGAGAACGGATTTCTTCTGTCATGCCTTCGTTTACGCGGAAGTTAGATCTGCCTTACGGATATAATAATTTCAGTATTGAATTCGCATCCCTTACTTATAAGAATCCCGGTTTAAATCGGTATGCTTATCAGCTTGTAGGTTTTGACAAGGATTGGCAATATACGGATGCCAACCGCCGTTTTGCCTATTATAATAATTTGAAGAGCGGTACTTATCGGTTCCGTCTGAAAGCCACCAATGAAAATGGCATTTGGAGTCAGGAAATCCGTGAACTTGAGGTGGTGGTATTGCCACCGTTCTGGGCTACATGGTGGGCTTATATCATTTATGCACTGATAGGGGCAGCTATTGTCTGCTTCATTCTCTGGACAGCAAAGAACAGGATGCAGCTGCGTAATGAGCTGCATCTTCGGGAGATGGAGAAGTCCAAACTGGAAGAACTGAATCATGCCAAATTGCAGTTCTTTACAAATATCACGCATGAACTGCTGACTCCGCTGACCATTATCTCGGCTACCGTCGATGAGTTGAAGATGCGGTTTCCCGGGCATGACGACCTTTATACGGTAATGGGTAGCAATATCAGCAGGCTCATCCGTCTGTTGCAGCAGATTCTTGAATTTCGTAAAGCAGAAACCGGCAATCTGAAGTTGCGTGTCTCTCCAGGAGATGTGGCGGCGTTTGTGAAAAATGAAGCCGAATCTTTCCTGCCGCTTGTCAAAAAGCGCAAGATACATTTCTCCGTACTCTGTAATCCGGAGTCGATTATCGGTTATTTTGATACGGACAAGCTGGACAAGATTCTCTACAACCTGCTTTCCAATGCCGCCAAATATAATAAGGAGGGTGGCTATATACAAGTCACGCTGATGTATGCCGAAGACAGGGACTTCGTCCGGTTGCATGTAAAGGATAATGGCAGTGGCATTTCAAAGGACAAGCAGAAGAGCCTCTTCAAGCGGTTCTACGAGGGGGATTACCGGAAGTTCAACACCATTGGTACGGGCATCGGCCTTTCTTTGGTAAAGGACTTGGTGGAGCTGCATGGAGGAAGCATTGAAGTGGAGAGCGAGGAAGGCCGGGGAACGGAATTCATCGTGACCTTGCCCGTAGACCGCTCTTACTTTAAGGAAGAACAGATTGATGAGGAAGCTGTACTTCCGGTACAGAAAACCGTTACCTATCTTGAAGAGGAGAATGCGGAGAATGTGGTTGCTGAAAAGCCCAAAGCGCATACCATACTGGTGGTGGAGGACAATGAGGAGCTTTTGCAGTTAATGGTCCGGCTGCTGAAACGTGAATACAATGTCCATACGGCCGAAAACGGTCAGGAGGCTGTGACTGTGCTTGACAATGAGGATATTGACCTGATTGTTTCGGACGTGATGATGCCCGTAATGGACGGCATCGAGTTTTGCAGGTATGTGAAGAACAAGTTGGAACTCAGTCATATTCCCGTGATTCTTCTGACAGCCAAGAACAAGGAGGAAGACCGTGCCGAAGCTTATGAAGTGGGGGCGGATGCCTTTATCAGTAAACCGTTCAACCTGGCCGTGCTGCATGCACGCATCCGCAATCTGCTGAAATACAAAGAACGCAAGGCGCATGACTTTAAGAACCAACTGGTGTTCGAAATCAAGGAACTGGACTATACCAGCATTGATGAGGACTTCATGCAGCGTGCCATTGACTGCGTAAACCGCCATCTGGAAGATTCAGACTTCGACCAGCCCCAGTTTGTGGAGGAGATGGGCACCAGCAAGTCCACCCTTTACAAGAAACTGAAATCCCTGACGGGACTGAATACTTCTGCCTTTATCCGTAACATCCGTCTGAAAGCGGCCTGCCGCATTATGGAGGAGAAGGGGAGTTCTGTGCGTGTTTCCGATCTGGCGTATGCCGTCGGTTTTAATGACCCGAAATATTTCAGTTCTTGTTTCAAAAAGGAATTCGGCATGTTGCCGACGGAATATCAGGAACGCTTCATACAGTCATAGATCAAGTCAAATTATGCTTCAATTAGGTCGAATAACTAAAATTCTACCTCGTAGAAGCATTATTGGAGGTCTTCCTATCAGCATTCGCCTACATTTGCCATTGTTTTCACGGTTAAAATGAAGAGTGAAAGTGAAACAATTAATGTTTAATCTTAAAGTTTATACAATGAAAAGACAGAGATTCTTTGAAGGACTCGGGCTGAAAGTGTATGTCACTTTGGCCATTTGTATGGCCCTTCTGTTGAATGTTCAGTTCTTGAACGCACAGAGTTCGACAATCAATGTAAAAGGTGTGGTTAATGATGCGATGGGACCGGTGATTGGCGCCAGTGTAGTGGAGAAAGGGAATGCGACGAATGGAACAATTACCGACATTGACGGTAATTTCTCTTTGAAAGTCCCTTCGGATGCCACTTTGACAATCAGCTTTATCGGTTATAAGACGGTAGAGCTGCCGGTGGCTGGAAAAACATCCTTTACTGTGACTCTGAAAGAAGACAGCGAAATGCTGGACGAGGTGGTAGTGGTAGGTTTCGGCACGCAGAAGAAGGTGAACCTGACAGGTTCTGTGGGGCTGGCTACGGCGAAGGAAATTGAAGCACGTCCGGTAGCGAATGCCACGCAGGCATTGCAGGGCTTGGTACCGGGCTTGCAGATTACGACCAATACCGGTGAACTGGACAAGAATATGTCCATCAATATCCGTGGCAACGGTACCATCGGTGACGGCTCAAGCGGAAGTCCGCTGATTTTGATTGACGGTATGGAAGGTGACATCAATACGGTGAATCCGCAGGACATCGAGAATATTTCTGTATTGAAGGATGCTGCCGCTTCCTCTATTTATGGGTCGCGTGCACCGTTCGGTGTTATCTTGGTGACTACCAAGAAAGGCAAATCGGGCAAGCCGACTATCAACTACAACAACAGCTTCCGCTTCAACAGTCCGGTGAATCTGCCGGAGATGATGGACTCCTATACCTTTGCCAACTACTTCAATGAGGCTGCACGCAACGGTCAGGACAATGCCCAGTTCTCTGATACAGTGATGCAGCAGATGCTTGACTTCCAGGCTGCGGGAGGTACTAATCGTGGCGGTTTGCCTACTGATGGCAATGTATGGGGTAAACCGGCAGGCGACCCGTTTACTACGGCGTATGCCAATACTGACTGGTTTTCCGAAATCTACAAGGGCTCTTCCTTCTCGCAAGAACATAATTTCAGTGTAAGCGGTGGTGGTGACAAGTTCAATTATTATGCTTCATTGGGCTATCTGGATCAGAATGGTTTGCTCCGTCATGGTTCCGATGACTTGAAGCGCTATAATGCTACTGCCAAATTTGGTGCCGAGCTGACCAAATGGTTGAAGTTCAATTACAGCTTGCGTTATGTCCGTCAAGACCTTGGCCGTCCTACCAATTTTGGTGGCGGTTTGTATGAGAGAATCGGCCGTCAGACTTGGCCTAATCTTCCGGTTTATGATGAAAACGGCTATTATTTTAATGGTAATGCCGATACGCCGGCGATGTCACTTGCATTGGGTGGTGAGCGCGATGTGCAGACAGATAAGGTTTATCATCAAGCAAGCTTGGTATTCGAACCCGTGAAGAATTGGATTACCAATGTTGAGTTCAACTATAGTACCAATTCTATAGATACACGTGAAACCGGACTTCCTTACTATAACCACGATGTGAGTGGAAATATTGTGGATACGCAAGGAACCTCAAGTCTCTATCAAGACTACAAGAAAGAGAGCTACATGAACTGGAATATTTACTCCACTTATTCTCTTGCTATCAATGATGATCATAATTTTAAGGTAATGGGTGGTTTTCAGTCCGAAGAAATGCGCCAGAAGTTTTTTAGTGCCAAAGGATATGGTTTGCAGGTGGAAGACCTTCCGGAACTGGACTTGATTTCGAATATTGACGGCGCCGGTAAGGATAAGGTGCCCGAGGTGGGTGGCTATCGTAATGAGTGGGCCACAGCGGGTTTCTTTGGCCGCTTGAACTATGATTATAAAGGTCGTTATCTGGCAGAGGCCAATTTGCGCTATGATGGTACCTCCCGCTTCCGCCGTGGCAATCGTTGGCAGTTGTCTCCCTCCTTCTCTTTGGGTTGGAACATTGCCCAGGAAAACTTCTGGGAAGATTTTGCGGATGTTTGCAATCAGTTGAAGTTCCGTTTCTCTTATGGTGAACTGGGGAATATGAATACAAACGGCTGGTATCCTACTTATCGTGCCATGACATTGAAGCAGGCAAACGGAAGCTGGCTGCAGAATGGACTGAAACCAAACACTGCTTATGTAGGCGACCTTATCAGTACAGCCTTGACTTGGGAGAAAGTGCGTACCTGGAATATCGGTCTTGACTGGGGGCTGTTCAACAACCGTCTGACCGGGTCATTCGATGCTTATATCCGTTATACGGACAATATGGTAGGTCCGTCTGTAGAGTTGCCCGCTACATTGGGTATTGCGACTCCCAAGACCAATAACTGTGACTTGAAGACGAAGGGTTGGGAACTTACCATCGGATGGCAGGACCGCACCAACTTCGGTATGGGCTATGGCATTAAGTTCAATGTTTCTGATGCACGTACTTATATAGACAGATACCCGGGTAACCCGACAAACTCAATCAATACTTATATCGCAGGCCGCGAGATTGGTGAAATCTGGGGCTTTGAAACCGTGGGAATTGCCAAGACAGATGATGAGATGCAGGCGCATCTGAATAAAGTGGGCGGACAAAGTGCCATCGGTTCCGGCGTTTGGACTGCCGGTGACATCATGTATGCCGACCAGGATGGAAAACCGGGCATCACCAAAGGTGCACAGACTTTGGAGGACCACGGTGATTTGAAGGTGATAGGCAACAATACTCCCCGTTATCATTTCGGTCTTGACTTGAATGCCAATTACAAGGGATTTGATGTTCGCCTCTTCTTCCAGGGAGTGATGAAGCGTGACTACTGGCAGGGTTCCAATATCTTCTGGGGCGTTGGCCAATGGGGTATGTGGTGGTCAACCGGTTTGAAGGAACACGAAGATTACTTCCGTGATGAACCCGTCGGGCTGGCCGGTCATGAGATTGCCGCCAATGTCAATTCATACTATGCGCGTCCGAGATTTGACAGTACCCAGAACCAGGAAACCCAAACCCGCTATCTGCAGGATGCGTCTTATATCCGTTTGAAGAACTTCCAGCTTGGCTACACATTGCCTGCTTCCATGATTCGCAAAATCGGTATCACCAACTGCCGCATCTTCGTATCGGGCGAGAATCTGTGGACGGGAACCAAACTGAGCAAGTTGTTCGATCCCGAAACCATCAGCGGTGGTAACACGGACAGCAATGCTTCTGCACCTATCAAGAGTGCCGGTAATGCATACCCGCTTTCAAGAACTTGGTCTTTTGGACTTAGCGTATCACTTTAATCCCATAAATAATGAAGAATATTATGAAATCGAATTATAGATATATTGTAAAAGCGTTCATGGCAATGGCAGTGATTGCCGGAACGACTTCCTGCGATGATTTTCTGGACAGAGAGCCGATGTCAAGCATTTCTCCCGAAACCTATTACTCCACTGCGGCCCAGTTGGAAGCCAATCTGAATGATGAATATCCCAATGTCCTTCCGTCATTCGGCCAGTGGACTTATGGCATCTTCGGTGAAGACAAAGGAACCGATAACCAGATAGAGGTGAATGCCAATGACCGCTATACCCAGGATCGCTGGAAAGTACCTCATAGCGAAAGTGACAATTGGAAGTTCGAACGCATCTATCGTATTAATTTCTTTTTGTCTGAAGCACTTCCCAAATTCGGTGAGGACATGAGCGGTTCACAAAATACAATTTCCGGGAGTGTAGCCACCATCAAGCACTATATCGGAGAAATGTACTTCCTGCGTGCTTACGAGTACTTTAAGAAGCTCCAGTTGTTCGGCGACTTCCCGATTATCAACCAACCGCTTGCCGATGAGATGGAAGCTCTCCGTGAAGCCAGCAAACGTTTTCCGCGTAATGAAGTGGCACGTTTCATCATTTCCGATCTTGACAAGGCTTATGCCTATATGAGTGATGTCGATATGGCGACGACCCGTATCAATAAGGATGTTGCGATGCTGGTTAAGTCACGTGTGGCACTGTTCGAGGCTACTTGGTTGCAGAATTTCAAGGGTACGGCATTCGTACCTGGTGGAGAAGGCTGGCCGGGGGCATCTCTTCACAACAATTATCAGTATCCGAGCGGAAACATTGATAATGAAGTGAAGTACTTCTTGGAACAGGCCGTAGAGGCTTCCAAACTTGTAGCAGATAAATACAAAGGGAGTTTGACGGAGAATACCGGTGTGTTGCAACAATCAGCTGATGACCCGTCAAATCCTTACTTTGATATGTTTGCACAAGAAGACCTTTCGGATGTGAAGGAAGTACTGTTGTGGCGCCAGTATGCCCGCGGACTCTCTACTCATAACATCAATGCCGCTGCCGGACGTGGTAATTACCGTATCGGTCTGACCCGTGGATTCGTACAGAATTTCCTGATGAAGGATGGTACTCCGGTTTATGCTCACGGTTCTTATGCGGATGGTGACGGCTATTATATGGGCGACAAGACGGTTGCTGATGTACGTGTAAACCGTGACCCGCGTCTCAGTATCTTCCTGAAAGAACCGGGACAGAAGAACATCCTTTTTGAAGTTGATAATAATGAAGGTACGGAAGTTGTGATGGAAGAGCCCTATCCGGCCATTACGAGTGGTGACGGTGAGCGTGGCTATGCTACCGGCTATGCATTGCGCAAGGGTGGTTCATTCAACCGTAAGTATTATGCCAATGGCGGTGGTTATACGGCAGCTGTATGTTTCCGTGCGGCTGAGGCTCTGCTGAATTATATGGAAGCAAGTTATCTGCTCAATGGAACGCTGGATGCTACGGCTCGTGAATATTGGACTGTACTTCGTCAACGTGCCGGCATCAGTACTGATTTTGACAAGACTATCGCTGCAACGGACATGAGCAAGGAGGCTGAAAATGATTGGGGAGCCTATACGGGTGGAAGTGTCATCTCTGACAAGACTCTGTATAATATCCGTCGTGAACGTCGTTGCGAGTTCCTGGCTGAAGGTCTTCGCTACATGGACTTGTGCCGTTGGCGTTCTATGGACCAACTGATGACTGCTCCCAGCCATCTGGAAGGTATGCATTTGTGGAATACTCCGATGGAGGACTGGTATCTGGATGATAATGGAAAATCCATTTTGGTTGCTGACGGGACAGACAAGGCTAATGTCTCATCGAAAGACAAGAGTGAGTATCTCCGTCCGTTCGAGAGAAGCAGCAACCAGTCTGCCTATAACGGCTGTACTTGGAAGATGGCACACTATTTGAATCCTATCATGATCAAGCAATTCCAGTTGACAGCCACTTCGGGAGCGGATGTATCGACTTCCATTCTTTACCAGAATCCTTATTGGCCGGTGGTAGCTGACCAGCCGGCTGAGAAATAAAGGCATTTTTCAATAGGTATTTGATTTAGGGGGTAGGATACACTTTCCGGTGAGAAGGCGTCCTGCTCCCTTCTTTATAAATAGAAACAAGACAGAGTATGACTAATTTTAATTTCAAGTTTTTAGGGGCATGGTTGGTTATCGTAGCGTCAATCACCGGCCTACAGGCACAAAATGATTTCACCTTAAAGGGAAAGGACGAAATGGTTCCGGCCGGAGTGTGGAACGATGTAAACGGGGAGTATATTAATGCACACGGTGGTGGTATACTGTTATTTGACAGTAAATATTATTGGTTCGGTGAACACCGTCCGGCAAAGGGATTCTCTACGGAAGTGGGAGTAACTTGCTACTCTTCTACCGATTTATGTAACTGGAGATACGAGGGGGTGGCCTTGTCTGTATCGGAAGAAGCGGGCAATGAAATAGAGAAAGGCTGTATTATGGAACGTCCCAAGGTGATTTACAACAAAAGGACGAAGAAATTTGTCATGTGGTTTCATTTGGAGCTGAAGGGTAAAGGCTATGAGGCTGCCCGTGCGGGAGTGGCTGTCAGTGATTCTCCGACGGGACCTTATCGTTTTGTTTCTTCGAGTCGTGTCTGCCCTGGAATATTTCCGCTGAATATGACGGAGGAAGAACGGGACATGCAGTGGAATATGGAACAGTTTGAAGAATGGTGGACACCCGAGTGGAGAGAGGCTGTAAATAAGGGGTTATTCGTGAAGCGTGACTTGGAGGGCGGACAGATGTCCCGTGACATGACATTGTATGTTGACGATGATGGGATAGCTTATCATATCTACTCTTCGGAAGAGAATCTGACCTTGCAAATAGCCGAACTGACAGATGACTATCAAGGACATTCCGGAAAATATGTCCGTCTCTTTCCGGGGGGACACAATGAGGCACCGGCCATCTTCAAGAAAGATGGCACTTACTGGATGATAACTTCCGGTTGTACCGGCTGGGCGCCCAATGCGGCGCGTCTGTTCTCGGCTCCTTTCATCTGGGGACCGTGGACACAGCATCCCAACCCTTGTCGGGGTGAGGGAAGTGATAAGACTTTCGGCGGTCAAAGCACTTACGTATTGCAGCTTCCCGGTAACCGCTACCTTTTCATGGCCGATATTTGGCGGCCCAAGAGCCTGATGTATTCGGAATATCTTTGGATTCCGGTCCGGTTTGATGAAGAGGGGATGCCTTATCTTACCCTTTCCGGCAAATGCAATCTGTCAGATGGTCGTTGATAAACCCGGAAGCTTGCAGATGGGCATAGCAAATGGTAGAGCCGAAGAACTTGAATCCCCGTTTTTTCATGTCTTTGCTCATGGCATCTGATTCGGGAGATGATACCGGAATCTCACTCAATGACTGAAAATGATTGATAATGGGGTTCCGGTCGGGGAAGAAGGATAGCGTATAGTTGTAAAAGCTGCCGAATTCTTTCTGTATGGCAAGAAACTGCCTTGCATTGGTGATGGTCGATTTGATTTTCAGACGGTTTTTCACGATGCCGTCAAAGTGCATCAGCCGTTCCACGTCTTCGTCGGTCATTTGCGCCACTTGCGCGGCATCGAAATTGCAAAAGGCTTTGCGGTAGCCTTCCCGCTTTTTGAGGATGGTTATCCAGCTCAGTCCCGCCTGGGCACTTTCCAATACAAGAAACTCGAATAGTGTCTTGTCGTCTGTTACCGTTTTTCCCCACTCTTCATCGTGGTATTTCACATACAGCTCGTCGGTTCCGCACCAGCCGCAACGTCCGTTTGTTATGTCTTGCATAAGCGTAATTAATATATGTAATGAAGTGCTAAGATATTGTTTTCATTGCGAACAAACAAATCTATCCATTCAGAATGGACAGTTCTCATATTCTTTCTTACTTTTGCAAAAAGGTAACGGGTGGTTTGAACGCCTGAAAAACAAGAAAATTAATAATAAAGAATGGAAAAGACTTGGAGATGGTTTGGCAAGAAAGACAAGATAACCCTTGCCATGTTGCAACAGATAGGAGTGGAAGGCGTTGTCACTGCCTTGCATGAAGTTCCCAACGGTGAAATATGGACGTTGGAAGCCATTGAAGATTTGAGGGATTATATTGAATCCTTCGGATTGCGCTGGTCTGTAGTAGAAAGTCTGCCGGTGTGCGAGGCTGTCAAATATGCGGGGAGTGAGCGTGACCGATTGATAGAGAACTACAAGATAAGCCTTGCCAATCTCGGCAAGGCAGGCATCCGGACGGTATGCTACAACTTCATGCCGGTGATTGACTGGATTCGCACGGACTTACAACATCCCTGGGAAGACGGGACATCTTCTCTTTATTTCGACAGAATCCGTTTTGCCTACTTCGACCTGAAGATATTGGAACGGGAGAATGCGGAAGCCGATTATTCTCCGGAAGAGCTGGACAAGGTGGCAGAACTGGATAAGGTGATTACGGAGTCTGAAAAGGCAGAGCTGGTAGATACGATTATCGTAAAGACACAAGGATTCGTAAATGGCAACATCAAGGAAGGTGACAAGGAGCCGGTAACCCTGTTCAAACGTTTGCTGGCGCTATACAAAGGGATAGACCGGGAGGCTCTGCGCGAGAATATGCGTTATTTCTTGTCTGCCATCATGCCGGTATGCGAGGAATATGGGGTGAATATGTGTGTACACCCCGATGACCCTCCTTTTCAGGTATTGGGGTTGCCGCGCATTGTGACAGACGAGGCAGATATTGCCTGGATACTGAGTGCAGTGGACAATCCCCATAATGGCCTGACTTTTTGCGCCGGTTCATTGAGTGCGGGTGAACAGAATGATACCCGTGAACTGGCAAGGAAGTTTGCCAGGCGTACCCACTTTGTGCATTTGCGCAGTACGAAGGCAATACCGGGTGGAAACTTTATCGAAAGTTCCCATCTGGAGGGAAGGGGACACCTCATTGATTTGATTCGTATCTTTGAGAAAGAAAATCCGGGATTGCCGATGCGTGTGGACCACGGTCGCATGATGTTGGGCGACGAGGATAAAGGGTACAATGCAGGTTATTCTTTTCATGGCCGTATGCTGGCATTGGCTCAAGTGGAGGGAATGCTGGCTGTGGTAGACGATGAATTGTACGGAAAATCTGTTTGATTGATTTTAAGTTAGGCATGGATTACGCGAAAAATCATGGATATTCTTCATTTATTATCCATGATTTTTCATGTAATCCGTGTCTAAAGAATCTATTAGTGTTGTAAATCCGGCCTAATAGTTGAAAGCCTTGGATTTTACGTAAACCTTGAAGTCTTTGATTCCACCCGGTACCTCGCTTTCCATTCTGGGTAGATATTGTATGCCGGTCAGGGTGCGGGTACTACCCAAGTCAATCACGACAGAATGCGGGTATGGAGTGTCTTTTGTTGTGCTCCAATAGGTTGATTCCTGGAGGTCGAAGATTTTGTCCGCAGAACAGTTGACGTGGGATACGTCTTCGCTGTCGGCATAATTGACAATCCAGGGTTCGCGTGACAGACGTTCCCCATTCTCATCCAGCAGATACATTTCGGCAATGCAAGCCAGGTCTTTTCCATCTTGTGCACTCAAGGCTTCCAGGCAGACATAACGTCCGGTGACGGGTTGGTCGAATTTGCGTTCCTGCCAACCGTTGCCGGGATTGAAGCTGCCGGAGAGGACGGGCTGCTCACCGGACAAGTCGAGATTTTCACCCTCATTGCGGTGCGTCAGCGGTTTGGTGACGAGCAACTGGTCCAGTAATGGCTCGCTCAGTCCTTCGGACTTAACTTCTTTGGGACCGATGATGTCGAAGACAATCACTTCATTCTCACCTTTCTTCAACCAGCATCCCGGGATGTAGAGGGTCTGTTGCGGGCCGATTTCCCAAATGCGTCCCATGGCGTGCCCGTTGACGTAGACAAGTCCCTTGCCCCAAGTCTCGAAGTTTAGGAATGTGTCGCTGGGCTTGTTCACCTTAAAGGTGGCACGGTAGCAACCCGGAATGCGTTGTCCTAACTCATCTTTCAGTGAGCCGATGGGCTGGAACTTCATGTTCTTATAGAAATCGTATGTATCTTCGAGATTATAGACTTCCCAATCCTTCAGGTTGCAGGTGAAAGGACGGCCGTCGATGTCTACGGTAAGTTCTACGCTTTGGGTGATACCCTTGAAGTCCTTGATGGCACGTCCAAAGTTGATGCGGCCCATGGCTTCTACCAGAATGTCGAGGCGTGCACCTTTGGGGCAGGCGGGGAATTCCAGTTGCTTTTCACCGTTGCGGCGGTCCAGTTTGCCGATGTATTTGCCATCCAGGAAAACTTGGGCATAATCGTGCGCATCGTTCACAGTGAGCAGGGACGGGGTTTTCATCTCGGGCAGTGTGGTGCGGTAGAGAATACTTCCGAATCCCTGGTTATATTCCTCCATGGTACGGATATTGCGGTCTTTCTTGGCAGCAGGAAGATTGTCGAACAAAGGAGCCATCTCTGTAAATTGGAAAGACGGAATACGGATGGGCTTGATTAAAGCGGGAACTTTAGCCTGCTTCTCGCCGTTCATGTATTTGGACAATGCTTTTCGCAATTCCCAGTATTTGGGAGTGGTCTGTCCCGATTCGCTGATGGGGGCGTCGTAGTCGTAAGAGGTTACGTCAGGGGCGAATCCGGGTGAGTTGGCTCCTGCCCAGTGTCCCCAGTTGGTCCCTCCGTGGGTCATGTAGAGGCTGAAGGAGATGCCTTTGGACAACATCTCGTCAATGCCGGCAATCATGTCGGCAGCCGGACGGGTTTCGTGGTTGGCTCCCCACTTGTCGAACCAGCCGCTCCAGAATTCGGAGCACATCAGCGGGCTATCAGGACGGAGTTTCTTCAGCGGTGCAAACTGTTGGTCGATGTTGGCTCCTGTACCGAAGTTCATGGTCCATACCAGGTCGTGGAGTCCGTTCTTGGTGAAGTTGGACGCCCAGTCGCATTGGAACAGTGCTACGCCGGGGTAGTTGGCGCGTACGATGTCGCGGATTTGCGATACGTAGCCTTTGTCTTCCCCGTAGGAGCCGTATTCGTTCTCTACTTGTACCATGATGATGGGACCTCCGTTCTGTATGGTCATACCAGCTACCTGCTCGGCAACGGCTTTTTCGAAGATACCTACACGCTCCATAAAGTAGGGGTCGGATTCGCGCAGGCGGATATCTTTTTTCTTGAGTAACCACCAGGGCAGTCCGCCCATTTCCCATTCGGCACAGACATACGGTCCCGGGCGCAGGATGACATACATGTCATTCTGCTGGCATAGGCGGCAGAATTCCGCCAGGTCATTCTGTCCGGTGAAGTCGAACACTCCCGGCTGAGACTCGTGGGAGTTCCAGAATACATAAAGGCAGATGGTGTTCATGCCCAGTGCCTTGCATAGCTTGATGCGTTGGTCCCAATAGGCTTTGGGGATACGTGGATAGTGCAGCTCTGCGGCTTTGATGACAAACGGCTTGCCATTCAATAGGAATGTTCCTTTGCCGGCAGAGAAGTCGCCTTGTTCTTCCCATTGGGTACGCGGGTCCCAGCTGTCGCGCCAGGGTATCGTGATTGTGCCGTCCTTGCCGAATTCAAGCGGGAGCCATACGTAGCGTGAGTCCTCAAGGTTTTTCTTTTTCCAGCGGTCGAACATGGCAATGTAGGCATTTCCTTTTCCGTATACTTGCTGCACGTAAGTGCTTTGTGCATAGAAGGTCTTATCTGCATCAGGACCGGTACACGGATTGCCGATGGTAGTCCATTGCCCCATGATGGAGTCGGCCACAGCCAGTTCGGCAACATTGGGATCCCAGCCGGTACAACCGGAAGAGAGCATATAGTACTTGCCGTTATACTTGAATACGGCGGGTGCTTCGCGGCTTTGCTTCACGAAATTGCGTGTATAGCGACCAGTGGGCTTCAGGTAGTCATCCGTTAGTTCGCTTATATATAAGGTAGCGTTGTTTTCCGACGAGTAGAACTGATATGCCTTGCCGTTATCATCAACGAACACTGTTTGGTCGCGGCTCATCGCACCGTTGGGACGGAAGCTGCCTACATAGGTGAATGTCCCGGTAGGAGAATCGCTGACCGCTACGCCGGCACATGCCTTACTGTAGTCGGCGCTTTCCACATGCGCCCACATGACGAATTTCTTTGTCTTTTCGTTGTAAATCACTTTGGGACGTTCCAACACCTTGCTGGGGTGCAGGTCGTGTTTCTCGTCATCTTTCACGGCAGGAAGTACAATACCCTCGAACTTCCAGTTCAGCAGGTCTTTTGAAGAGTAGCAGCTGACACCGGTTACGTCGGTGCGGTAGCATTCCCACGTAGCCCATTCGGGCAGGATGGTTTCCCCTTTTTTGTATTCGCCATACCAATAGTAGGTCCCTTCGTGGTAAAGAAGGCCGCCGCCATGGGCGTTGATGGGATTGCCGTCGGTGTCTTTCCATACTTCCCCGGGTATGATTGCGGCATTTTTCGTTTGTGCTTTTGTTTTTGCAGATGGCAGGCAGCAAAGGCAGGCCAGCAATGCAAAACTCCAAATAATTTTCCTTTTCATTTAAGAATTCGGTATTAGATAATTAATAAATCGTTTATGTTTTGGGCAAAGATATGCGAAAGTTGAGAAATGGAGGGTATGTAAATGTGTCAAAAAGGAGAGATTATAGCTCTAATCTCTCCTTTTTGTGATGTTTTTCGGTCTTTTCTATTTGGTTTGTACTTGTTTCATCACCCGGAGGAAATTTCCACCCCATATCTTGGCGATGTCTGTTTCTGTAAATCCATGTTCCAGCAGACGGACGGTGATATTGATGAAATCATTGTCCCCATTGCATCCTTTGACCCCGCCTCCACCGTCGAAGTCCGAGCCAATGCCCACGTGGTCTATGCCTGCCACTTCAACCATGTGCAGCAGGTGTTTCATGAAGTCCGTAAGGTTGGTTTTCTTGGCATCCGGGTTCAGGAACTCGTCTACCAGGCAGGCTTGAGCCACACCGCCATGTGCGGCAAGGGCGCGTAGCTGTTCGTCGGTCAGATTGCGGTCGTGTCTGTAGATGGCGCTTGCAGAGGAGTGGGAGACTATGACCGGTGCTTTTGAATATTTCAGTACATCCCAGAAGGTGCTTTCGGCTGCATGGGAAAGGTCTATCATTATTCCCAGCCGGTTCATTTCTTTCACCACTTTTCTACCGTAAGGACTTAAGCCGTTCCAACGGGCAGTCGTGTCCGAAGAACTGTCGCAGATGTCATTGTTGCGGGTGTGGCAAAGGGTGATGTAGGTAACGCCTGCATCATGGAAACGGGTGATATTCTTCAAATCCTTGCCGATGCCGTATCCGTTTTCGATGCCAATATAAAAAGCTTTCTTTCCTTCGGTCTTGAGCCTGGACAAATCATCGGGCGTGCGGGCTATGGCACATTGCTCCCCGTTCATCTCCACTTGTCGGTAGATGTGGCGTATCAACTCATCCACTCGGTCAATGGCTTTCAGACTGTTCTCTTCATCGCACGGGCCTTGGCGCACCCAGCATGCCAGGTATTGTCCATCCAATTTTCCTTCTCGCATCTTGGGCAGGCAAACCTGCGTTTTTTCGCGCGTACCTATATTATAGGAAACGTCAAAATCAAGTGGGGTGTCTGTATGCGTGTCGAGGGAGAGGATGCGGCGGTGAATCTCTTTGGCATGCCGGTAGGTAGCTGCCTTTTGAACCAGAAAATAGAAGAATCTGGCAGAGATGCTGTCGCCTGCCGTAGCCAGAGCTTCGGGATGGAATTGCACACCCCATATCGGATATTCGTGGGAAGACTCTATAGCTTCGGGAATACTGTCTGACGACCAACCCGTTACGCTGAATCCCGGGGCAACTTGCTTGACCGCCTGGTGATGGTGAGTATTGGTGAAAAGTTGTGTCTGTCCGGTTATGGATGCCATGGCAGAACCGGGAGTGAGGTGGACGGTATGAGTTGGTATACTGCTCGGTTCCTGCTGCTGGTGGCAGACAGTGGTGTCGGGATGCTGGGTAGGGATATCCTGATAAAGGGTTCCGCCGAAAGCTACATTGATTAACTGTTCTCCTCGGCAGATGCCAAACATCGGAATGTTACGCCGGGTAGCCAGGCGGATGAGTGCCATGTCGTATACATCACGCAGGGAGTCCACCTCTCCCAGCTGTTCGATGGGCGATTCATTGAAATAGGAAGGGTGGATGTCTCCTCCTCCTATCAGAATGATACCGTCCAGCCGGTTGGCAATGTCTGTCAAGACAAGGCTATCGGTAGTGATGGAAATCAGTATAGGTGTTCCACCTGCCTGGATTACAGACTCGGTATACGTCATCTGTGTGGATGAGCTTCGGCCCGGATGTGAGCAGGAAATGCCGATGAGAGGGGCTTTCCTGGTTGTTTTTTGGTTGGACTGTCCCATTGCCAAATATGGACATAGAACGAGCAGTGTTGTTAACAGTAGTTTGTTCATGGTTTTCGGGGGGGATTCTTTTTCCTGCAAAGTTATAAGAAATATTTAAGCCGTCCAAGAAGTTGGATGACTTGTGAATTCGGGCAGTTTATTGGCAGAAGAACATTATATTCTTTGTTGGCGGAGGAAGTGTGTTATATAACATGCTTCCCGATGTTGCTTTTCTTTGAATTAATGCCTAATTTGCGCCTCACAAAAAGTTAACGGCATCATCGTATGTCAGGTTATTCACTTAAAATCTTAATATATCATGAAAGTATATCAGACGAATGAAATTAAGAACATTGCCCTCCTTGGC
>OHNG01000175.1_pt1 | contig 38470 bp, 33 predicted proteins | sample 1569511 | NCBI WGS metagenome assembly OHNG01 (sample SAMEA3879530, study PRJEB24766) | human gut metagenome | biome: human-associated habitat; feature: feces | place: USA | collected 1985/1987
ATAGATATTTTTTTTCCCAGCGAAATTTCATGTCAAGTACTCTCCTTTCCGTCATGCGAAGAAAGCTCGTCGAATTTCGCTTTCATCGTCGGGTTGTTTTTCGTAAGGCGCTTGATGCTCAGATCTTCCGCCTTGTTGTTTGCGAGCCGCAGGTTGTTTTCAGAAGAAAGCAGGGCCTCCTTTGTCTTCTGAAGATGGTCGATCGTTTTGTCGATTTCATCGATGGCGCGGTGGAATCGTTCACTCGCCAGACGGAAATTCCGATTGAATTTCTCTTTAAAATCATTCATATCTTCCTCAAAATGGGAAATGTCAATATTCTGATTTTTGATGACAGCAAGCTCCTGCTTATACCGCAGCGCATTCAGGGAAGCATTGCGCAGCAGCGTGATCATCGGGATAAAAAACTGCGGACGGATCACATACATCTTCGGATATCGATAGGAAACGTCCACGATGCCGGTGTTATACAGCTCGCTGTCTGGCTCCAGCATGGACACTAAAACGGCGTATTCGCAGTCTTTCTCGCGCCGGTCCTTATCCAGCTCCTTGAAAAAATCTTCATTTTTCTTTTTCGTTGCGGTTTCATCCATCTCGTTTTTCATTTCAAACATGATGGAAATAAATTCGGTCCCGTCCGGATCCGTTTCTTTATAAATATAATCGCCCTTGCTGCCGGTTCTGGCATCGTTGTCCTTTTCAAAGTATGCATTCTGGAAACCGGTTGCGCGCAACTTGTTGAATTCTGTCTCACAGTGCTGCTCTAAGCTTTCTCCGATCATTTTGGTGGACTGGCGCGCCTTGAAATCCTTATAATAGGCGATTTCCTCGTCCTTCATGCGGAGGCGCTCTTCGTACTGCTCCTTAATATTTTGCTCTCGGAGCCGGGTTTCCTGCTTTGCATGTTCTATTCTACCGGTCAGGTCATAAATCTGCCGGTCCATTTCGTTGATCTGCTTTTCTTTCTGGGCAGCTGCTTTGGAAACCGCCAGGGCGATATCCTTGTCCGCAGTTTCCTGTACAGATGTGATTTTGGCATTTAAAAGGCTGATCTGAGCGTCCTTTTGGGACAGAGCCTTTTCCTGTTCAGACAAAAGCTTTTCCTGCCGGGAACGGGCGTCTGCCTCTGCCAGCTGCCGTGCGCTCTCTGCTGCCGCAAGCTTTGCCTGCAGCCGGGAAATTTCCTCCGCCAGCTCCTGTCTCGTCTGGGTCTGCGCCAGAAGGACAGCGTTTTCTTTTTCAGAAAGATATTGCGCTTTACGCTCGGAAAGCTCTTTCTCAAATTCTTTATCACGGACCTGTCTGACGATCGCCGCATAGCCGGATTCGTCTACCTGAAAGACTTCGCCGCATTTGGGACATTTGATTTCCTGCATGCACCTGCTCCTTTATCATGATTGGATATTCTATTAGTTTACTCTGTCGAGCACTTTTTTTCAAGGCGAATCCCGATAGAAACCTAGGATCGATCCAAATCCGGTATGAATCACTGCGGTCTCTTTGCAAAAAGAAAGAAAAAATAGTATACTGTCAAAAGGAAAATCAGGATGAGAAAACCATTCCGGCGTGCAGACGCCGGTAACTATGAAACGAGGAAACAGCATGACGTTACAACAGGTATTGAGCCAGGTGCGGCGAGCCGCCGACGATTATGAAATGATTCAGGACGGAGACAAAATCGCAGTCGGGATTTCCGGTGGAAAGGATTCCCTGACGCTTCTTTATGCGCTGAGCACGCTCAGACGATTTTATCCGCATCCCTTTGAACTGCATGCGGTAACTGTCGACCTTGGCTTTGAAAACTTAAATTTGGGCAAAATAGAGGCACTCTGTAAAGAGCTGGATGTCCCGTATACAATTGTGCCGACGCAGATCGCTTCGATCGTATTTGACCAACGGAAAGAAAAAAATCCCTGCGCACTGTGCGCAAAAATGCGGAAAGGCGCATTAAATGAAGCGATCCGTGGGGCAGGCTGCAACAAAATTGCTTATGCACACCACAAGGACGATGTCGTGGAGACGCTGATGCTGTCTTTGATTTATGAAGGGCGCTTCCATACGTTTGCCCCTGTCACTTTTCTGGATCGGATGAATCTGACGGTGATCCGTCCGCTCGTTTATATGAAGGAAGCGGATGTGATCGGATTTGTCCATAAGCATGATGTTCCGGTTGTCAAAAGTCCCTGCCCTGCAGACGGACATACTCGCAGAGAATATGTCAAGCAGCTGCTGCGTCAGCTGAACCTGGAAAATCCGGGTGTGAAGGATCGGATGTTCACTGCGGTTCAGAGTGGTCTTGCGGAATGGAGGGTACATGAAAAACAGTAACAATTACCATGATGAAACTGCAAAGGAAAATATCCTCCAGCTGCGAAAGCTGCAGGAAGAGCTGCCGCGTTTCTGTCGCCAGTATTTCCGTGGAATCGAGCAGACGACCGCGCCCCGCACGCGGCTTGCCTATGCGTATGACCTCGGTGTCTTTTTTGAGTTTCTGCACAAAAATAACAGCGTGCTTTCGAAGATGGATATCACGGAGTTTCCGCTGTCAGTTCTGGATCAGATCACAAAGGCGGATATCGAGGAATATCTGGAATATCTTTCGTATTATGTCAAAGACGACGGCACGGAATATACCAACGATGAACGCGGGAAACGCCGCAAGCTCGCTTCCCTGCGCTCGTTTTATAATTATTTTTTCCGGGACGAACAGATTAAAAGCAATCCTGCGTCCTTAGTGCCGATGCCGAAGCTCCATGACAAGGAAATCGTGCGTCTGGACCCCAACGAGGTCGCAATTCTGCTTGACCAGGTGGAGGACGGCACCAAAATGACCAAAAGTCAGATGAAGTTCCACGATAAGACGAAGGTGCGCGATCTTGCGCTTCTGACACTTTTGCTGGGAACCGGTATTCGTGTGTCGGAGTGTGTCGGTCTGGATATCAGCGACGTAGATTTTGATAATCTCGCAATCAAGGTGCGACGCAAGGGTGGATACGAGGACGTCGTCTATTTTGGGGAAGAGGTGGAGGAAGCGCTTCTCTCCTACCTGGATCAACGCAAACATATGATTCCGATGAGTGGCCACGAGGATGCATTATTTTTATCCCTGCAGAACCGACGCATGGCGGTGCGCAGCGTGGAAAATCTGGTCAAAAAATACGCTTCTCTCGTCACAACGACAAAAAAGATCACGCCTCATAAGCTCCGTTCCACCTACGGCACGACGTTGTATCAGGAAACCGGGGATATTTACCTCGTTGCAGACGTTCTGGGACATAAGGATGTCAATACCACACGGAAGCATTACGCTGCGATGAAGGACGATCATAAACGGAAAGCTGCCAAAACAGTAAAATTACGGGAGTTATGATTTTTCGTTGACTTGTAACGCGTGCAATCTATTGTGCGGAATGGAAAACGGTCACTCTTCCAGTGTTGGACTGAGCGACCGTTTTTTCGTTCTCTTGTTACTTTTTCTGCCCGTGCTTGCGAAGGTTTTTATCGCTTCTCCATCGGCTTGGGCGATAAATCGGAGGTGGTTCGATACCCTCTGCAGGATTGTCTGCAGCGCCGGGGCAATTTAAATTTCCAGATAAATTGGCGTTTGCAGAATGTGCGGTATCCAGGTGTTCCGATCGGTTATCGACCGGTTCAGCGCCCGGCTTGCGGAAGGTCAGAATCGCCTTGAACAGATCGCCATCGAGAAGAATCTGCATTGTGCCGTGCTGCAGCTCAGTAAAGCTTCTTGCGATGGCGAGACCAAGTCCGCTTCCCTCTGTGTTGCGGGAGCCGTCTCCGCGGACGAAACGTTCGGTCAGCTCTTCTCCGGAGACGGTCAGCTCCATCTGGGAAATGTTTCGGATCGCAATCTGCGTTTCGGATGCGCTGTCGGTCACAGTAACATAGACGCGCGTGGATGGCATGGCATATTTGCTGATGTTGGTATAAAGGTTATCAAAAATACGAAACGTCTTTTGCGGATCAAGCCGTAAAATTACTTTTTCTTCCGGCAGCTGAAATTTGAATGTCAGATTCTTTTCCTGCATGCGGGTTTCATATTCCAGATAGCACTGTCGAAGCAGGTTGCAGATATCGACATTGTCATAATGCAGGGTAACGTTATTGGTAGTTGCCTTGCTGATTTCGAACAGGTCTTCGATCAGTACCTTCAAGCGGAGCGCCTTTTTGTCCAGCGTATCGAGATATTCCTGCTGCTGCATGGGGGTAAGTCCCGGCTCCTTTAAGAGATTGATATAGGTAATGATTGCAGTCAGCGGCGTCTTTAGATCATGAGATACGTTGGTGATCAGTTCGGACTTCATCCGTTGGCTCTTGACCTCTTCGTCTACCGCTTTCTTGAAATCAGTCTGAATCTGTAAAAGCTCTTTTTTATAGCTTTCGAAAACGCCGAAGTCTTCTGAAAAAGCGGTATCGAAATCCCCTCTTGCGATCGAGCTGGTCGCGCGCAGGAGGTTCTGATATTTGGTTTGTATGTCATAGACGTATTTTTTGAGCAGGAAATAGATAATCAGGGAGTAAATCAACAGTGGAACAAAGCCCCATACCCAGAAAAACGTAATGGCAAACAGGATGATAAAATTGACGATGACTAATTTGGAAATCATTTTCTTGGCGTCTGTGCCGATATCGAAGCTGACAAGCTCCTGATAGAACCGGTTCCAGGCATTCATAATCCTGCGCCAGTAGCGGATTATCAGGCTGTGCTCGCGAAACTCCTGTTTGCTGCGCAGGCAGCCTGCTGCAATCGTGCCGAGAAGAAAGGCGACGAAAAAGCAAAGGAAAAAAACAATCGCCAAAAACAGATACAGCGTCCCGGACAAATGCAGCGGCGAAAGAACATGCTTTGTCAGGTTCGGAAAGAGCTGTCCTTGCTGAACGCCGCAGATCAGATGAGTCAGGAAATAGGGTCCCTGAAAAAACAGACAGAGAAGCACTGCTGCTATCTCGATCGGAAGCTGGCAGATGGAAAAGCTGCGGATACAGTAACCTCTTTTTTCAAACAAGAGAACCATAAAACCACCGAACAGGAATGCTGCAGCAAAAAAACCGATCAGCACGTGGGGAACCCCGGCGGCACAATAGCTCTGATACTGGAGGCTATCGTAATTGGTATCGCTCATGAACAGATCCCGGGAAGAAAGAATCTTCTGATACTGCTGTTGGGTGATGGCATAAATGATCCGCATATTCGAAGGACCGGAAAGCGAAACACGGTAACGGTAAGTCTGGCCAGAGTCTGAATCGAAATCTAACAAAAGGCTGTCGGAGTCATCAGAAAACTGCTGAAAATACTGTTCTCTTCCGGCAGTTTCCAGCTTTTTTAAAAAACTGTCGGACTCGTCGCCAAAATAAGCGCGGCAGCTGCTGACATGTCCGGCGGCATCATATTCGATAACTGCATAATAAATATAGGACGGATGCTCTGTCGAGGTTTGTCCGTTTAAAAGCGCAGTCAGTTCAGAAACACTGCTGTTTCCGATTTGCGTATCGGAAGCAGTATCCTGTGCACAGTAATCGACATATTGCGTCAGTTTCTCTGCACCCGCCTTCATTTCATCAATCTGTGACAGAAATACATTATACAGGGCTTCTTCCAGATCACCGTCAGAAACAGGGGTGTCAGATGAATCGTCGGAAGAGATTCTGTCAGCGATCTGATAAGTTGCTGAAGAGGCAGAAAATGCAGGATCACCTGATTCACGGTTCCCCAGATAGTCGATCGTCAGATACAGATCGGAATAAGACCAGTTTTTCTGATCGGTCTTTTCTTTCAGGTATTTATATTGAATATAGTTGCTCTGATAAAGCTGTTCGATAAAGGACATTTCCGTCAGCGGAGTGGAAAATTCGCTGGCAGCGCGCGTTTGAAAGAACGGCAGAAACGCCATCAGACAGAGTGTCAAAGACAGGAGGATGACAAGCATCACTGTAACGCTTTTTGCCTTTGGACTACTGTTTTTCCATTTTGTAACCAACACCCCACACCACCTTTAAATATTTCGGATTCTTCGGATCGATTTCTATTTTTTCTCGGATTTTACGGACATGAACCATAATCGTGTCAGTATTGACCGCTTTTTCATTCCAGATGCGTTCGTAAATTTCGTCTGCGGAAAAAACACGTCCGGGATTACGCATCAAAAGCAACAGAATTTTAAACTCAATGGGCGTCAGGCGCACCGGTGCACCATCAACAAAGACTTCTACAGTCTCTTCGTTCAATTCGATTCCGCCCAGCACATGATAAGTATCCTTGACCGGTTCAGCCGATGCGATCGCTTCCCGGTAACGGTTATAGCGTCGCAGGTGGGAATTGACACGCGCCAAAAGCTCCAAGGGCGTAAACGGCTTTGTGATGTAGTCGTCAGCACCCATATTTAAGCCCATGATCTTATCGACCTCTTCTGATTTGGCGGAAAGCATAATCACCGGGAAATCATAGCCCTTTTCCCGCACCTTCATCATCATTGTAATGCCGTCCATGCGTGGCATCATGATATCTACGATTGCAAGATCAATTTCTTCTTTTTCAATGACCGCCAGACCCTCGATTCCATCGCCTGCCTGAGATACGTCATATCCCTGGTTTTTTAAATAAATCTCGATTCCGGAACGGATATCGGCGTCATCTTCTACGATCAGAATATGATTCTTATCCATTGCAGCTTTAAACTCCCCTCTTTTGTATGGCGCCTGATAGTAAAAATAGTGTTCAGATCGCCTGCCTGACATATGTCCTATCAGTATAGCATCCGCGTCCCGGGAAAGCAAACCTTCGGACAAACTTTACGATACGCAAAAGAGCTTAGAAAAAAGCGGCATAAAAACGAAAGAAAATCTAAAGTTTTGAAAATATGTGCCCTAATAGCAGGTATCAGCAGAATGATTTCCGAAAAATGTGACGGAACCGTTCAGTGAAAATCCGTGCTGTAGTATGGAATGATCAGATAATCTCCGGCGTGGATATCGTCTGCATCCTGTAAGTGATTCATTTCGCAGACCTCGTCGATATAATCCTGGACAGATGTATAATGATTATCCATATAGCGGCTGGAAATAGCGGAAAGCGTATCTCCCGAATATACCATAATGCTGCGGAAATACTTATAATGGACAGGTTCGGAGGATGCCTGCGCTCTGGATAAAAATCCGGTTGTCAAAATACCGATAAAGACCGCGATAAGGGTTGCTGCAAGGCTGAAAAAGATCCGTTTGGTCAGTTGTCTGGTCCTGCGCAGGTGGTTGCGATAGGAACGCTCCTGATATGCTGCTACTGCTCTGGCGGTCTGAAAATAGGTGCTGTATGTTGTGTTCATAGAAATCCCCTCCTGAGTACAATCGAACATACGGTTTCGAACATATGTTTCTATACATGGATTATATCGAACGTACTTTCGAATGTCAACAGGAAACGGTAAAAATCGAACACTTCTTCGGAATGTATGTTTGCTTTTTTATCAGGGGTATGTTATACTGAATTTACATTAAAATGCAGAAAGGAATTTTTCTATGTCACAGAGAAAGATCACTGCAAAACAGCAGGAAATTCTTGATTATATAAAAGAAGAAATTTTAAAAAAGGGATATCCGCCGGCAGTTCGTGAGATCTGCGAGGCAGTTCATTTAAAATCCACGTCTTCCGTTCATTCTCATTTGGAGACGCTGGAGAAGAACGGATATATCCGCAGGGACCCGACTAAGCCGCGCGCGATTGAGATCACAGACGACAGCTTTCAGGCTGTTCGCACAGAGATGACGAGCCTTCCGGTTGTCGGCAATGTTGCAGCCGGACAGCCGATCCTTGCCGAAGAAAATATCGAAAGCTATCTTCCGATTCCGGCAGAATCCGTGCCGACCGGTGAGCCGTGCTTTGTACTGAAGGTCCGCGGCGATTCTATGATAAATGCCGGGATTCTGGATGGCGACCAGATTTTTGTACAGTGTTGTCAGGAAGCCTATAACGGACAGATCGTGGTTGCGCTGATCGATGACTCTGCTACAGTAAAACGTTTCTATAAAGAAAAGGATCACATCCGTCTGCAGCCGGAAAACGATACGATGGACCCGATCATCGTAGACGACTGCCAGGTGATCGGACGTGTGTTCGGAATGATGCGGATCTTCCATTGAACAGATTCGGTGAAGGGCACAAAAATTGCAGAACATATCCCTAAAGCTTAGTACATAAGCTTTAGGGATACACCTTTTCACATTGGGAAGCTGGCAGTTTAATTGACGCCAGCTTCCTATTTTTTCATCACTTCAAGAGAAAAAATAAACGCGGTGGGGTTTCTTGATACCCGACCGCGTTTATCTTTGTCCGCTGATATACGGGCAAATCGTTTTTTATTGTAGGTTACTTTCTTGCACCATCCGAGCCGATGGTATATCCGTCAATGGTGGTATTCACCGCCATCGTCCCGTCTGTGTAGAAGTAGTACCACTTTCCGTCAATCTGCTTCCAGCCGCCGGCAAACATCATTCCGGTAGCCTTGTCCAGCCAGTACCACTTCTGGTCGTCGGAGAGCAAGCCCTTCACTGGTTTCCCGTTTCTGTAATAGCTCCACTGGCCGCTGTCATTCTGCTGCCAGCCGTTTGCGGTCTGCGGGTCAATGACGATCTCCACAAACCGCCGCAGTACGGTGGCAACCTCGGCGCGGGTAGCGGTTCCCTTGGGGTCAAACTTATTTCCATTCTTCCCGGACAGGATGCCCGCCTGCTGCATGGTCCTGACCGCATTCTTCGCCCAGCTGCTGATCTGTGCGTTGTCCGCAAAAGTTACAGCCTGGAGGGTTTTCGGAAGGTCGTAGCCCAGCTTTTTGGCGTAATTTGCCATGATGACCGCCATCTGTTCCCGGTTGATGTTGGTATCCGGCGCAAAGGTGGTGGCAGTAACGCCCTCCACAATGCCGTTTTGCGCCGCCCAGTTCACATAGGGGGCATAGTAGGCGTCAGCTTTCACATCAGTAAATTTCCCGGTCTTGTAACTGTCCGGGTTGATGCCCGCCAACCGCCCCAGAGCTGTCACAAACATTCCTCTGGTCATGCCGGTGTTGGGGCTGAAGGTGGTGTCGCTGGTGCCGGAGAGCAGTCCCCGGCTGGCTGCAAAGAGGATATTGTCCGCAGCCCAATGGTTATGAATGTCGGTAAAGGCAGGGGCAGGGTTCTTGTAGCCCACGCCGTAAACGCTGAAATGACCGGTTTCAAAAACCACCGCTTTCAGGCTGGCATCGTAGCTGGATTTGGTGATCCATTCCACCTTACCCGCGTCGTCTACATAGACTGCATAGAGATTACCGGTCTGCTCACCCTTTGCCGGTGTGTAGGACAAACGCACCGAGATGGTATGTCCATTCAAGCTGGTAATCGGCGTCTCTTTGCCGCCGGAGAGGTACACCAGCGACAGGTCATAGGCCGGTCTTGTTTCTATGGCGGCTTTGGCCTCGGTAGAACGCAGCGCATCCACCTTATTTGCCCGGAGAATGATGTCCCCTCCAGCGGAGACGGCATCCAGCTGCTTCAGAGTATCCAGCCCGATATTAACCGAAACCAGATGGTCTATTGCTACGGTAAACTGCCGGACGTTTTCTTTAACCAGCAGATCCAATGTCTGCGCCTTGATGGTCACGTTAAAAGAGGTCTGGCCTGCCGCCGAGGTGATGGGAACGGTAACGGCAATCCCATTCTCTGTGGTGCCGTTCTTTTTCGCATCCTGTTTGGCCTTGTCGATGGCGGACTGGACAGAGCTATTATCCACTGCCGCATTGCCGTTTTTATCCGGCTGTATGGGTTTGGTTTCACCGGTGACAGGGGCTTGAGGCTTTTCCTTCGGCTGGTTGGTGTTATCATTGTTGCCGGAACCGTTAGAACCGCCGGAGGATGAGCCTCCACCGCCGCCCGAACCACCAGAGGAGGAACCGCCGTCGCTGGAAGATTGCCTGGAAACGGTCAACGTTCCAGAAACATAGGTGATCTCATAGTTGTCATTTGACAGCGTACCAGTGATGTTGATTGCGATTTCTCCGGCTTTGCTCATATCCGGTGTCTGCTCGTAAGTCAATGTTACAGTGCCGCTCAGGGTGTCTGCACCAACCAGACCTTCCACCTTGTAATCCTTATCTGCTTTAGGGCTGCTCAGATCGGGCGCGGTGCTGCCAGTGTAGGCGCTCTTATCAAGTGCCGTAACGGTAACTGACTTTTTCGCTACGGTCACAGTCACGTTCTGTTCTGCCACATTTGCGTACTCTGCATTTCCCTGAACCTTGTACCAAACGGTGTATTCTCCGGCATTTTTCGCTGTGGGGAGCTGCTCACTCCACTCAGAATCGTCAAGCCGGTAGAGCATCGTGCCGCCAGTGGTCTTGCCCGCCGCAACCAGAGCCTGTTCTGCACCGTTGTAGGTCAGTGTGTTGACCGTAGGTGCAGTCACGGTGGGGATGCGCTTATTCTTTGCGCTGATGTTGACGGTCAGCGTGATGTCCTCATAGTTTGTGCTCTTGATTACTACGGTCGCAGTACCCACAGAGCCGGTGGTTGCCACATCATTTTTCTGAATGGGCAGGGTCAGCTTGCCGTTTTCCACCTTCGCGCCGCTGGTGTAGTAGCCGTCATTTAGTTTGATTTCGCCGATCTCATAGGTGAGTGCACCGTACTCTTTGGGCGTTTCCAGCGTGGGCAGGGCGGGGAGCGTCACAGTGTAGGTCTTTTCGCAGTCATTTACAATGGTAAGCGCAGTTTCCTTGGTGAAGTCAGGCGCAGCGGCCTTGATGATGCTGCCGGTAGTAGGGAAGCTGCTCTGCTCCAGGGCGTAATTCTTCGCGGTCTGCTCCATCAAGGTCACCGTGGCAGTGATGTTCTTGCCGTTGCCCGCACCGGCATCGTCAAAGCTGGCGGTGACGGTGTAGTCTGTGCCTCGGTTCAAGTTCACGCCGTCGAAGGTTACGCTGGTAATGCCCGCGTTTGTTGTGCCATCATAGGGCTTGGACGCAGCCGTTACCCCGGTGATCGTCAGCGGCTTCTTCCCAATGCGGACCGCCACGCTGGCGGGTGCGGTATCGTTGTGGTTTGCATCGCCAATCACCCGATACCACACGGTATATGCTCCGGCATCGGTGCCGGTGGGGATGTCCTGGCTGTATGTACCGTTCTCGGTCAGGCTGTATTGCATAGTGCCATAGTCCGTCACGCTGCCCGCAGTAATGAGCGCCTGCTCCTGGCCGGTATAGGTCAGGTTTTCCTGCGCTGTGGGAGGCGTGATGAGGCTTGCGCTGATGTTGGCCGTTTGTACCGTTACAACAATATCCTTGCTCATCTTCTCGTAACCGTTGCAAGTGGCGGAAAATCGGAAGGTGTGCTGGCCTGCGGGCAGCTTTAGTGCAGAAAGATCAAATTGATTCTTTGTTGTCGCACCGCCAACTGCTTTCTCTTTGCCGTCCTCCACCTTGTACCACTGGAAGTTCACAGCGCCTGTGCCGGTTTCCTTCGCTACCTTGACAAGAAGCGTCCCCGCACCGCCATAAGTCATGCTCATCTCGGTCGGATAGTTCATGCTCTTGATGGGGATCTTGGCCATAGAAACATTGGTCAGCTCCGTACTGCTAAGGTCGCTTATCCAGGTACTGCCGCTCTTAAAAGCGTAGCCCTCCGGCAGCAGGGATGCCAGCGTGACATCTCCGGTGACGGTCAGCTTTGCCGCCGTCTTACCGTTCAGATCCAGCTTGAGCGGGCTGCCGATGGTGATCGCGCCTGCATTTGCCAGCAACTTCACCGTACCGCCGCCGGCTGCCGCGATGGCCGCGTCTACCGTCAGATGGTAGGAAGTGCTGCCGTCCGTCTTTGTTACCTCAGCGGCATAGCCGCAGTATGGGCAAACATTCCCGCCGGAAGGGTCATCCGGGTGGCTGCACTCCACAACGGTGACGGCAGTATTCGCATTCATCTCTGACAGCTTGACCAATGCGCCGTCTTGCTTCTGATAGGCATAGCCCGCTGCCAGCAGGGACTGGTAATCTGCGCCATTCTCGATTTTGATGCTGTCAAAGGAGCCGCCGGACAGGATCACTGAAATATTGTCAAGAAGTCCCAATTCCAGCTGAGCCACGCTGCCGCCGGACATGGTCAGCGCTCCCTCCGTGTAGATGCCGCCGGGGAACGTGCCGCTCGTTACCACAGCTTCGTTCCCGGTAAAAATGGAAAGCCCCACTCCACCGGAACCAATTCCGCCACCTACGCTGCCCTCCAGGGTGACATCGTTCAGCGTCAGCTTTGCGCCTGTGTGGTTAAATTTTCCAACTTGCACCGCGGTAGCGGGCTTGCTGGTGCAGGTGCTCAGCACCTTGCCGTTTATGATGGCTACATTGGAGTCGAGGATGCGCAGAAGCGCATTCTCAGCGGATTTGCTCAGGGTGTGTCCATTCAAGTTCAGTACAATATTTTTGCTGACCTCGATCGGCTCTACGTTCTCGATCTCCAAAGGCCCCCGCAGAGTGATCGTGTCACCGTCCTTCGCGGCATTCAGTGCGTTTTCCAGACTGGTGTATCGCTTGCCGCTGATTTCAAATGCCTCCACCAGCGCATGGCAGCGGGTGCAGTAACCGTTGCTGTCCACCTTGCCCTCATGGTTGCAGCTTCTGCCGCATTGACGACATTTTCCGTTGGTATAGGAACAGGTATGCGCGACCACCTTGACGCGTCTCCCATGGATGCTTACATTGGAAACATTCAAAATGTCATTGCTGCCAGCGTCTGCAAAGGCATATCCCTCCGCCAGCAGAGCCAGTGCCAGCGCGCCGGTCTCCACCCAGATGCCGTTTTGGAAGGTGCCGCCCTGGAGCTGGGTTTCCCCGAGGAAATTCACCTGACTCTTAAACACGCAGTCGCCCTTTACCGTCAGGGTAAACTCGTCAGAAAAGACCTTTTGGTTTGTTGTAACGCTGTCTAATATCAATACTGCGGGGTCTTCGGTGTCAATGCCATCTATCGTGCCGTTTTTGATGGTAACGCTGTTGTACGGGAAATTTTGCAGATCCAGCGCCTTGACCCTGTGGCCCTGCAGGTCCAGCGTAACGTCCCTTTTGTCCGCCGTATCGCCGTTCCCCGCTTTCAAGGTTGCGTCAGTATCCCGCACAAAATAAGCGGTTCCGCCGGAGAACAGAATGAACCCAACCTCAGGGTTATCGCCTTCAAACGTATAGGGGATACCGTTGCGAATAAAGAGCACATCCTTGCTGCACGGTTCGCCGCACTGTTGGCATTTGCCGTCGTTGGCGTATTTTTCATGGGGGCAGGTGTTGACCGTCAGGGTGACGGTGTTGGTATTGACGCTGCAGCTGCCATAGGTCAGGGTGCAGTAGACCTTGGCGGAAGACAGCCAGCGCTTGTCGGCCACTGGGGACAGCTTGCCCGCATTATAAAGTTCCTTCAGAGAGAGGGGCGACCGGGTAAAGCCTTCCAGCTCGGTGCCGTCCTCCAGCTTCCACTGGTAGGAAATGTCCCCGGTCTGGCCGGTGGCCAGTGTGGCAGTCACCCGGATTCCCTTGTCGCCCTGCCAGGCATCCAAATCCCCACCCTTGCAGCTGGCGGAGACATCCTGGGGCTGGGTGCTGATGGTGATGGGGGAGCCGGAGACAGTGACCGTAACGGTCTTGGTGACTGTCTTTCCGTCCGTGCCGGTGACAGTAACGGTCAGGCTGTAAGTGCCCTGCTTCACGGTTGCATCCGTTGTCACCGTCAAAGTTTTACCGTCGGTGGAGAGGCTCTCCGTCAGGCCGTAGTGGTCTCCCACCCACTGGGCTTTCAGGGTGCCCGTATTCACATTCTTGGCGGAAATGGCAAAGGTGGCCTTCTGGTCGGCAACGCCCTCATAGAGTGTACCCTTCTGGGTCTTCACCGAAAACAGGGGACCGGTGACTTCGCCGATGTAGTAAGTCTTCTTCTTGGCGTTATTCTTAATATCGCGGATATCTCCGGCATCCATTTCCGCCCTCGATGCACCCTTCTCGTCGGAAGCCAGAATGGCCAAATCGCCTTCATTGCCCACATACACGGTTCTCAGTTCGATGCCATACTTATCGCCGGTGGCGTAGAGGGAACCGCTATATGTATACAGATAGGAGCAGACAATACCGGCATTCGACCCGCCGTAGGCCTCCAGCTTGCCGCCCTTCAAATACACCATACAAACAGATATGGCGTTATACTCGCCCCCGCTGGCCTTAATGGTGCCACCCTCAAGGGACAGGGTTCCTGTGCCGTAACTGGTGCCCTTGTAGCCACTGTCAAAGATGGCACCGTTGAGCGTCGAGCCTTTACTCCCGCCACTGCCAATGACCTCCAGAGTTCCGGTGCCCTTGACGGTCAGTTTGCAGTTGTTCAGATCCAAAGGCGCGTCGCATTCGATCTTGTTATCGCCCTCCAAGGTCAGGGTGGTATCCCCGGTGAGCTTGACGGGGGTGGTAAAGGTCTGGTTGTTCCAGGTCACCTCGCCGGAGATGGTTTTTTCAGTGCTTGCCGCAGCTGCCATCAGGGACATTACCTGCTCTGTTCCCTTGCAGGCAGAGAGGTCTGCATCTTCCGCAGAGCAGACCGGACAGTCGGGATTGACCGCCTCTTTCTCACAGCGGATTTCGCAGATGCACTCCGCCGGAGCATTCCCGGACACGCCGGGAACAAGCCCGCTGTCCTGGGAATTGCACTGCTCACAGGTATACCCACAGGGCGTCCCCTCTGTGGCCGGAATGTAGCCGCAGCTATCGTCATGCTCGCCGCGTTCATGAGGACAGCTTAATTCTTTTGTGATACAGCCGCTTTCCTCACTGCATTCATGGGTACACTCGGTCGGCTGGGCCTCCTCTGCTTCAGATGGGGTCGCCGTATTTTCTGGTACGCTGCCTTCCAAAACAGGGTAACAGCTTTCGTCATGCTCATGGACACACTTCTTCACAAGGGTGTAGCAATCCTCAGTATGTTCATGTTCACAGGCTGCCCCTTCGGTTCCTTCCGTATATCCGCAGTCCTCTGTATGTTCCGGGTGATGCTTGCACAACCCCGTATGGACGGCGGATACACCCGCTTCCACCGCAGATGCCGGAACTCCCGGCATCGTAAAAATCATTGCCGCCGCCAGTAAAAATGCGGCCGGCCGTTTCCATTTCCATTTCATTTTATTCATCCTCCTCACGTTGTTCGTTCCTTCTCGTTGTTTTCTGAAGCAGCCGGGATACTGCCTCCCGCAGCTGATATTCCGTCACAGGCTTCACCAAAAAGGTGTCCGCCTGCATCCTGCGGCTTTGGGGTTCAAACTCTGCCTGGTCGCTGATCCACAGGAGCGGGACATCCCTGCTGTAGCCTCGTATGCTCATGCAGAAATTCATCCCCCTGGCTCCGTCCTCCATGACCACCACAGCATCATAAGGCCCATCCCGCTGCATGGCATAGGTACAAAACACGCCGTTATCAAAGCGGTCTACTTTGCCCAGTTTCATCAGCAAAGCGGTTTCTTTTTCTTTCTGGCTATAACTGCATAGCGCAATTCGCATTTTCGCACCTCCATTTCATGATGGGTTTTATCGCCTCATATAGCTCCTGATCGGAGCAGTCTGCCGGAAGAAACACAGGGATACGCAGGTGATACGCGATCAGGGCGAAGTTTTTATCATCGCTCCACCAGACAAGCGGTGTTTCCGGTGCCAGCTGCTTTGCCTGAATGGCAGCCTCCAATCCCCTTGCCCCGGTCATGGCGATGACAACCGCATGGTAGCGGCTCCGCCGCAGTGCCTGAGATAGCTGCTTCTCATTCCATAGCTCGTCGATGACAAGCTGTCCGTCCCCAGCAAAAAGGGAGCGCAGCCTGCTCTCAAACCATTCTGCATTCCTTAATTCCGTACAAAGTGCGATTTTCATGCTGAGCCTCCTTTCCTGAAAAAAATAAAAAAAGAATCCTGCTCGCAGGATTCTCCGCCTGCGGCGGGTCGCTTCTGCGACATACTTCCTAACCGCCGCAGTGCGATCCTCGCGGAGCGTTTTATGTGATAGGAATTTCCTATCACATAAAAAAACCAGACCTTCTCATCGGAAAGTCTGATAGTATAATTAGAGTAGCATCTTGTCAAGAGAAATGCAACCGACTTTGTTTAAGACGCAGGTTTCCTGTTTAAGACGCAAGTTTTTCCCTGCGGTTTTATGTTATACTAATATTGGATTATTGTGCAAAGGAGATGGCACGATGCAGATTGCGATTGTGGATGACAGAGCAGAGGACAGAGAAGAACTGTCTGCCTGCCTGGAAAATTATATGAAAAAGCATCAGCTGGACTATACGCTGACAGAATTTGAGGACGGAGAGAATTTTCTGAAAGCTGCCGCCCGGGTCAATTTTCAGCTTGTCTTTATGGACATCTATATGGAGAACATGGATGGAATGGAAGCCGCCAGAAGGCTGCGCCAGAAAAACAGGCTCTGTAAGATCGTTTTTCTGACCATTACAGAAGATTATGCCCGGATGGGGTACAGCCTGTCCGCCAGCTATTATCTGCTGAAGCCGCTTTCGCTCCATCAGGCAGATTTTGAAGAAGCGATGGAGCTGTGCCAGCTAAAACCGCCCTATGAAGTGATGACACTTTCGGTTATGGTTGACCGTCAAAAACTGGAACTTCCCACAGAGAAAATTCTATACATAGATTATCAAAACCGTATGACACGGATTCATACGGCGGAACGCGTGATACCGGTAAGCGGAGGTTTTCAGGAGGTGACTGCCGCATTGCAGAAGGACAAGCGTTTTTTGCCCTGCTACCGGGGCGTTTTAATCAACATGGATTATATCAGCCATGTTGACAGCCAGGCCTTCCATTTGATAAACGGGGAGGCACTTCCGATTGCTCTCCGCAATGGAAAACAGCTGCGGGAAACCTACCGTCAGTATGTTTTTTCTGGAATGGGGCGTATCGTATGAGAATGAAACAAATACGCAGGCGTATTCTTGGGGGCTGTCTGGCCTGCTTTCTCTGCTTCACCGGCAGTATCCCTACATTTGCCTCTGGAACTGCAACCCCAGCCAATGCCGATGAAAGAAGGGAGATTCTGCCGGGTTTAGAAAACAAAGCTTCAGGGGCACTGGATAGCGGAACCCTGGAAGCACCGGAAGAAGTATCCCTCGTCCTTGTCACGGAAATACAAAAGGAAGGCGAACTGCTCTCCCTGCCGGCTTTTACCCTGCCCCTTAGAACCACACCGTCTGATGATGACCTGGAGGAAATTTATCAGCTGGCCCTTCAGTATCAGACCGTTTGCGCCACTGTAACAGCCGGTGAAGAAATCCGGCAGGAAACATTTTCTGTCGCATGGGATTTTTCAGCCATTGACCAGACCACTCCGGGAGAATATGCCGCAGCAGGCCGGATTGAACTGCCGGAGGGGTATGCCTTTGGTGAAGCTGTATTGCAGGAGCTGCAGATTCCCGTCCGGGTAGAAGAAATGACGCCTGCTGTCATTACCTCTATAGAGCAATGGTATCCTTATACAAATGCATTTGCGCTCCCACAGGGCAGCGAAATTGAAGTGCTGGAAGAATTATTCGCCGCCTCCCCGTATTATCTGGAATGCTATGCGGAAAACGGAACTAGCTACACCGCTGTGGTGGAATGGGATTTTTCGTGTATTGATCTGAATACTGTGGGACTGTACCATGCAACAGGAAGGCTGACCGCACCGAAAAATACCGTATTTGCGGATCGTGTCGATTTCCCTGAAATTACAATTCCTGTTTCTGTTCAGGCTCCGGATAGACCAGACATTAACTGTTTTCTGGCCGCCAGAGGAAACCTTTATTTTCCTTGGGTCACACCGCCGGGAGAACTGGATAAGATCAGCGTATGGCTGTCCGAAAACAACGGTTCATGGAACCAGCTGGAAAATGGCATTTACGTGGGACGGGAAATGCTCTCGATTGCTACCCGTCTGCTGACGCCGGGCAGCGGTTACCGTCTTCAGGTTGATTATGACGGCGGACAGACCGGCATCCTGTCCTTTACCTACGCAGATGAAATTGTTCTTGAAGGGTATCATGAAGGCGACCGGGATGGAGGGGATGCAGGCGGAAATCCACCCGACACCATCATTCAGCCGCCTCCTGAAGATACCGACGATCAGGATCATGGTTTTGCAGACAGGCCCTCCACGAAGCCTTCAAAACCGCCTGCAACAAATGACGGTGGAACGGATTCCGATGAACCGACTATACCGGAAATCGAAGCGCCCGTTAGATCAGATCAGCCAGAGGAAGATACCACTTTGATGCAGCCCCCTGAAGTGCAGACGATTGTCGGCGCTTCAGAGCTTACCGATCCTGCCTGGAAGCTTTCAGAAAACAGGAAAGATTCAGTGCAAAGCGCTATGACCGTTCCCCAGGAAGCCGCAGATTCCCAAAACTCTGCTTTTTCAGAGTTCTTTGATGAAACCACTGACCGGATTTCCGGCACACGCTTTTTGATGATGCTGCAAACAGGGGCGCAAAGAGCCATCTTTTCCAAACAGGGAATCACTATCAGCATACCCAAAGACGCCTTGCCGGAGGGTATCCAAAACGAAGATCAGATTGAAGTCATCCTCCAAAAGGATACGGATGGCGGTTTTTCTTTTTCGTTTTCCATCAATGGAACTGTGCTCAACTTTCTGCCGGATGTTTCTGTCATGCTGCCCTATCCAAATGACCCGGCAGCCGGCACATTGTTCCTTTGTGATGAAAGCGGCGTGGAAGTTCCCATGACCGGCTATGACGATACGGCGAAAGCCGCTTCCTTTCAGATCAGCCATACAGGGACTTACACCATTGTGGGAAAGGAAGATACCGCTTCCCTGGCACATGCTGCCGACACAGAGCACAGCTGGTCGCCCATATTCTTTTTGATTCCGGCCTGTCTGCTTCTTCTGTCTGCCGGTGTGTTTTTCCTAAGGAGGAGGCGAAAATAAGATGGTATCTTCTGCGGTAAAAAAATATGCTGCCTTATGTATGGTCTGCCTGTGCTCATCCCTGTTTTTTCTTGGCCTGTATCAGTTCAATAATAAATATAGCCAGAACACAATCCAAGCGGCAAATGGGATTCTGGCGCTTTCAGAGGAAGAACTTCAAAAGTCACCGGTGCGCTTTCTGGTATCCGGCTGGGCGTTTTATCCTGACGCGCTTTTGACCCCGGAAGAAATACAAGATGAAAGCCATTATATGCGCTACCTTTCCATTGGAGAGCAGACCAATTTCTCCAGCCCTGCAAACCCTTCTCCCTATGGCTGCGGGACTTACCAGATGACATTCTTCCTGCCGGAACGGAAGGAAGCATATGCACTGGAAATCCCGGAAGTGTTTTCTGCTTACAATCTTTATCTGGATTATGACCTGATCCTGCAAATGGGGGAACCGGCACAGGGGAAACCATTGGTTCAAAACCGCATGGTCACTTTTTATGGCGGAAAACCGGTCACACTCACCATAGCGGTCAGCAACTATGACCACTTTTACGGAGGGATTGTTTATCCGCCTGCTTTCGGAACGATGCTGGCGGTCAATACAACCAGAGGAATCCGGTTTGCATTCTGCCTTTTTGGCTGTACGGTTACCTTTGTCTGTGCGCTGCTGTCCTTTTATTTCAGCCGCCGGATGAAACAGAAAAATACATTCCTGTTCGGACTGATCTGCCTTGCCATGTGCGGCCTGTCATCCTATCCTGTGCTTCATATGCTGGCTGCTGTTCCCATATTCCCCTGGTACACGATGGAACTGTTCTGTATCTATCTGGTTACCTGGCTGATCGTGGTTCTGCAAAACCGGATATGCAGGCCGGGCTTCCTGCCTGCGGCCATCAGTAATGGGGTGGGCGCTGCCTTCCTGGTATATGCGTTTTTGTATGGCATGATGGCTTCCCATCTCTCCCTTGGAGCCATTCGCTTTTTCTCTGCATCGGTCTTTTGTTATAAGGCGGCATCTGCGCTCTATCTGCTTATCATCGCTGTGCTTGCCATTCACAGAGGAGAAAAACGGAGCAGGCCGATCTTCTATGCTGCGGTAGCCGCAACCTGCGCCTTTATATGGGATCGCCTTCTGCCGGTTTATGAGCCGGTTATCGGTGGTTGGTTTTTGGAATGGGGCAGCTTTTTCATAGCAGCCGCCATCGGTTATTCCCTCTGGCGCGATGTGATAGAAGGGTATGGAAACAGCCTGATTTTCCAGGAAGAACGCAAGCAGGTCATCCGTCAGCTTTCTATGCAGACCGAATACAGCCGTCAGGTTTCTGAGGCAGCGGCAGAAAACAGAAGGCTGATCCACGACATCAAACACCATCTGCGCACCATAGACCGCATGGCCTCTGAACATGGGCAGACAGAGATCTGCTCCTTCCTGTTACAGGTTGAGGAACAGGTTGCGGCAACATCGGGTCACTCCTATGTTGCGTTCTGCAAAAATCCCGTCGTAAATGCGCTGATTGAATACTACTACGGCATGGCGCAGATACAAGGGACAGAATTTCAGGTGCGGCTCGATCTTCCTGATCAGATGCCCCTTACCGATGTGGAACTGTGTACGGTGCTGGGCAATCTTTTGGACAATGCCGTTGAGGCGTGCAGCCGCCAAAAGCAAGGAGTGCGCCGCATTTTCATTGCAGGCGAAACCAGAGGCAATATGTACTTTTTGAAGATTGAAAACACTTACGACGGGCTGGCCTTTCAGGAGGGAAAAACATTCCTCTCCCGAAAGGGCGCATCCGCTGATCACGGAATCGGGCTTTCCTCTGTCCGAAAAATCATTGAAGGCCATGGCGGTGATCTCGATCTTGTTCCTGGTGAGGAATCCTTTCTTGTCGGAATTACAATACAGATGTAAAAACTGTTTTTTGAGGCGCATTCAGATTTATCTCTTATTTACGATAAAAGGGAAAAACCATTTGCAGGTTTTTCCCTTTCTGTTCGTGATATAAAAGGAATTAATCACACTTCTCTTCCAGAAAAGCATCCACGTCGATCTGCTCGCCGTCTCTCCAGATACGCTCGAGATCATAGAACAGTCGGTTTTGACGGTCAAACACATGTACGACGAGATCGCCGTAATCCATCAAGATCCAGTTTCCGGTCGGATAGCCTTCCATGCTTTTTAAGGAATAGCCGGCTTTGGTGAGTTGTTCGTCTACATTGTCCGCCATTGCCTGCACCTGGTTTCGGTTGTTTCCGTTTGCAATCAGGAAATAATCTGCCAGAACGGAAACCTTTGCGATGTCGATCAGGGTAATATCCTCGGCTTTTTTATCTTCCAGCGCTGCGATCGCAAGCTGCGTCATTTTAGCTGCCTGTGTCATACGTTTCCTCCGTTTTTATAAAAATCATAGGTTTTCTGTGTCATGGAATCGATCTCCATATTTCCGCCCTTTAAATAGCTTAAGGTGTTCTCCAGCGCCATGACGAGTGCTTTGTCAAGATTTTCAAAAGCGATCCTTCGGATTTCCGGAAGATTTGGAGCCTGCTTTCTGCCGGGCTCGATATAATCCGACAGCCATACGATTTTTTCCAGCAGGGACATATCCGGCCGTCCGGTCGTATGGTTCAAAATCGCGTTCAGGATATCAGGATCTGTCACGCCGTATTTTTTGGAAGCAAGATAGCTTCCGACCTTTGCATGCAGTAAAAAAGGATTCTTTTCTTCTGCAGGATTGATCGGGAGATCGTGCTTTTTACAGATTGAAATCTTTTTTTCATTGCTTAAGCATTTCGCGCAGTCGTGGAGCATGCCGGCAATGAGCGCGCTGTTTAAGTCTGCGCCGTAGCACATTGCAAGGGAAGCCGCTGTATAGGCGACGCCGAGCGTATGTTCATAACGCTTCGGGTCGAGCTCTTTTTCCATCGCCTTACGTATTTTTTTCAGATCCGGCTCTTTCATTTAAAAGACTCCTTTCCATCCCTGTAATACCCGCTTTTTTCCAGAAAGCTGCGGACGCGTTCCGGGACGAGATAACGGACGGATGTTCCTTTTTGCAGGTGATCCCGCACCAGGGTAGAAGAAATTTCCACATGAAGGGACGGCATGAAACGGATATCCGCGCGGTAACGGGACGCGAGGGATTTTGCCTGCAGCATCAGCGCAGAATCTTCCCTGCCGGACGGAGGCTGCCGTAATGCACTGAGTAAAAATCTGCTCCGGATTTTTCCAGAATTCCATCTGGAACAGCGTGTCCGCACCGACAATATAATAAAGTTCGTCCTCCGGATACTGCGCATGCAGTCGGGTAATCGTTTCACAGGTATAGGAATTGCCTTCTCTTACAATTTCCATGTCGGAAACGCAAAAATAAGGGTTATCTGCTATGGCGAGCTGTACCATCTGAAAACGAATTTCTCCAGGCAGGATCTCCTCCTGCCGTTTCATATAGGAACAGCCGCTTGGAATGAACAGAACCTGATCCAGTCCATAAAAGCACCTCGCCTGCTCTGCAAGCAGCAGGTGCCCGTTATGGATCGGATTGAAGGTGCCGCCTAAAATACCGATTTTGCTCATAGGCTACCGCCTTTATCCATGGGTAAAATAACTGTTACAGGGGAAGTTCGATTTTTTTGTGGTCTTTGCTCTCTTTGTAGAGAACGATTTTCTTGCCGATGACCTGAACAACGGTAGAGTGTGTGCGCTCTGCTACGATAGCTGCGATTTCTCTGGGATCGTCGAAACAGTTCTTCAGGACAGAAATTTTAATCAGCTCTCTGGTATTGAATGCTTCTGCAATTGCTGCCGTGCATTCCGGGGTCAGGCTGGATTTGCCGATCTGAAAAATCGGTTCCAGGCTGCTTGCGAGCTTCATCAGATATGCTCTCTGCTTACTTTTTAATTCCTTCATGGGAGTCCTCTCTTACTTATAATAATCAAAGGATAAGCCGTACATCCGAACCGTATCGCCTTCCTGGATGCCAAGCTCCTCCAGCTTGTCCAGAATGCCGGCATCTTTTAAAAATCCCTGGAAGAACGCAAATCCCTTTTCGGATTCGAGGTTGGTATAGCCAAGCATTTTTTCGATGCGGGGACCTTCTACGACATATTCCTGTTCGAGTTCGTCATAGGTAACGGTATAAGGTTCGTCAGAAACCGCAAGTGCCATTTCCGGGAAGTACTCCTGCTCAAATACAGTCGGCTTTTCGTCGAGACCGTCCAGCATCTGACGGACATGATAGAGCAGCTCGTTGACGCCCTTGCCGCTGACTGCGGAAATCGGGAATACATCAATGCCCTTGGGACCAAATTCCTTGCGCAGCTGTTCGACCGGGGATTCTTCAAGATCGTAAATCGCGTCGGTTTTGTTGGCTGCGATCACCTGGGGCTTTCTGGCAAGCTCCTCGCTGTAATTGGCAAGCTCTGCGTTGATCGCATAGATGTCCGTGATCGGGTCGCGTCCTTCTGTTCCGGCTGCATCGACAACGTGGATGAGCACCTTGGTACGCTCGATATGGCGCAAAAATTCATGGCCGAGACCGACGCCTTCGGAAGCGCCCTCGATCAGTCCCGGAATGTCTGCGATGACGAAGCTCTTCATATCCGGCAGATCGACAACTCCGAGGTGCGGATTTAAGGTTGTAAAATGATAATTTGCGATTTTCGGTCTTGCGTTGCTGACACGGGATAACAGGGTGGATTTTCCGACGTTCGGGAATCCAACCAGTCCAACATCTGCGATGACCTTTAATTCAAGTGTCAGTTCAAGCTCCTGTGCCGGCTGACCGGGCTGTGCATATTTCGGCGCCTGCATCGTACTGGTCGCATAGTGCTGGTTGCCGTTTCCGCCGCGTCCGCCCTTTAATAAAACGACTTTACGGTTGTCGCCGGACATATCGGCGATGACCTTGCCGGAATTGAATTCTTTGATAACAGTTCCTTCCGGAACCTTGATATAGATATCGTCGCCGTCCTTGCCACGGCAGTTTTTCTTACCGCCTTCCTGGCCGTCTCCGGCTTTATATTTTCCAACATGTCTGAAATCGGTCAGGGTATTTAAGCCTTCGTCTACGATAAAAATGACGTCGCCGCCATGGCCGCCGTCGCCGCCGTCCGGACCGCCTGCCGGAACATATTTTTCACGACGGAAGGAAACGTGGCCGTCGCCGCCCTTGCCGCTTCTGACATATATTTTTGCTCTGTCTGCAAACATACTCTGATTCTCCAAATGATATAATGAAACACCTGTCCAGCAGGGTTTTCATGTCTGCGGTTTGTCGCAAAAGCAACTTCTTTTCATATTCGATAAAAAGGCCCCAAACGTGCGTCTGGGGCCTTTTTGGAAATGCGGCCCGCCCATTTGTGCGTCCGCTTATGGTTCCTTGATAATGCTTACTGTTCTACGGGATATACGGAAGCCTGTTTCTTGTCTCTTCCCTTTCTCTCGAACTTCAGTACGCCATCTACCTTAGCAAATAATGTGTCATCGCCGCCGATGCCAACATTGATGCCGGGATGAATCTTGGTTCCGCGCTGTCTGTAAAGAATGTTACCAGCCTTTACAAACTGTCCGTCCGCTCTCTTTGCACCAAGGCGCTTGGATTCGGAATCTCTGCCGTTCTTGGTAGAGCCGACACCCTTCTTATGAGCAAAAAACTGAAGGTTCATATTGAACATTTGTTTACACCTCCTCGAATTTCAGCCTCAGGAATTTTTTCCCGTACTGTTTTTCAATGCCTGTCAGACCAAGGATCATGGTATCAAGCAAAAGCTTTGCCCGATCGCTGACCGGGGATTCAAATACTACATCAACCAGGCCTGCCTCGTCGTTTGTCACTACATTCATCGTATCGTCCGTATAACTTTCGATCGCATTGAGCGTATTGAAAACGAGTACGGAAACCGCCGCACAGATAATATCTGAACCGGCATCCGCATAACCGGCATGCCCGATGCAGTTAAACCCCTGATAGGAATCCTTTGTCTTTCGAATTAGAATCGTCGTCATAAAACATACCGTCGCAAAATCTGATGATTAAGCGTTGATTTTCTCGATTTTCACCTGAGTGTATGCTTGTCTGTGACCATTCTTCTTGTGGTAACCGGTCTTTCTCTTATACTTGTAAACGATGACCTTCTTGCCTTTGCCTTCGCCTACTACAGTAGCGGTTACGGTTGCACCTGCTACGTCAGCGCCGACCTTTAAGCCGTCATTGCTTACTGCGATTACCTGATCAAATGTTACAGTTTCACCGGCTGCTGCGCCAAGCTTCTCAACCTTCAGAACATCGCCCTCAGCTACCTTGTACTGTTTGCCACCTGTTGCAATAATTGCGTACATCTGGGACACCTCCTGTCAAGCGTTAAAATAATTAACGTTACTCGCTAACTTTGGTGGCGCTGTTACAGCGCACTTATACCTCGTTACGCGGCATACTTCAGTATAATAGCATTCCACCTAAACACTGTCAAGTATTTTAACTTGATTTTTTTAAATTTTCTCAAAAAATGTTACTGTTCACACGCGCCATTCGCAATACAATAGAATGCGCGCTCTGCGAAGCAGATTCTGCAGCTTATAAGAGATCAAGCAGTCTCTGGAAATATTCCGGCAGCGGCGCACTGGTTTCGATATACTCTCCTGTCCGCGGGTGGACAAAGCCGAGGATCATTGCGTGCAGCGTCTGCCCTTCGAGCTTTGGAAACGGGCATTTTTTCGGACCATAAACGCTGTCTCCCAAAAGCGGATGACCGATTGACGCCATGTGGACACGGATCTGATGGGTGCGCCCGGTCTCCAAACGACATTCGATATAAGTAAAGCGTTCAAAACGCTTCAGGACAGTATAATGGGTGACGGCGCGTTTGCCATTCACCTGGTTGACCGCCATTTTTTTGCGATCGGCATTGTCCCTGCCAATCGGCGCGTCGATGATGCCTTCGTCGTCGGTCAGCACGCCGTGTACAATCGCCCGGTAGCGACGCGTGATCGTGTGGTCCGCAAACTGCACGGCAAGCGCCTGATGGGCGGCATCATTTTTACAGACGATGACAGAGCCGGTCGTATCCTTATCGATTCTGTGGACGATTCCGGGGCGCAGCACGCCGTTGATGCCGGAAAGCTGTCCCCTACAGTGATACAGTACGGCGTTGACGAGGGTGTGGCTGTAATGCCCGGCTGCCGGATGGACGACCATATCTTTTGGCTTGTTGACAACCAAAACGTCGCTGTCCTCATAGAGAATGTCCAGCGGGATGTCTTCCGGCTCGATATCCGGCTCCTGCGCTTTGGGCAACAGGAAAGATAAGTCATCTCCTGCCTTGACTTGATAGCTTGCTTTGACAGGCAAGCCATTGATGCAGACGCGCCCCTCCTTGATCATTTTCTGGATAAAAGAACGAGATAAAGAGTCGATCAGCGCTGCAATGCACTTATCGACTCTTTCTTCTTCCTGTTCTTCAGTAATCTGAAATCGAAATAAATCAGTTGTTTCCTGTATCGGGTTTTCCATTATGCTTCCTTTTTTGAGTCCGGTTTCCTTCGTTTTAAAAAGTCAAAGTCCTTTTCCTCGAAATGTCCGAAAAAGGCGAGACAAAGACCTGCCGCGCAGACAAACGTCACATAGATATCAGCTACGTTGAAGATCGGGAAGTCGATCAGGCTGATATAGATAAAATCCACGACATAATCCAGACGGATACGGTCGAAGAAGTTGCCGAGCGCTCCTGCCATCAAAATCGCCCCGAGGATATGGAGCATGGTATATTTCCGTGCGGCAGGCATGCGCCAGAGCGCATAGATGCAGGCGAGCAGAATCAGGCTCGTCATCAGTACAAAAAAGATTTTCTGATTTTGTAAAATGCCGAATGCAGCACCACGGTTTTCCAGATAGCGAAGCTCCAAAGCACCGGGAATCAGCGAAACCGGGGCCTGATCCTTTAAGTGAAGGACAGCAAGGTGTTTCGTGAACTGGTCAAACAAAACACCGATAATTGTGATCAGGAGATCTATAAAAAACATTTTTTTCGCAGAAAGATTCATATCAGTCCTCATCCTTAAAGTTCAGTTCTTCGATGGCAGCTGTCATCTCTTCATCGGTTACGGTATCGTCGATCCGTGCATGTCCGATCCGGTCTAACAGGACAAAACGGATTTTGCCGCCGCGCATCTTTTTATCGGACTTGGTCAGTGCTACGATTTTTGCAACATCCAGGTCATCTGCAGAAATCGGAAGGTTGAAGGGAACGAACATGTCGCGGATCTCGTAGTATTCTTCCATCTCGATGAGCTCTTTTTTCCAGGAAATATAGGCAGCAGCAACGCAGCCGAGGGCGACGCATTCGCCATGCAGCATCTGAAAGCCGCTGTTTTTCTCGATTGCATGACCGATCGTGTGTCCGAAGTTTAAGAGCGCGCGCTCGCCCTGTTCGGTCGGATCGTTTTCCACAACCTCTTTTTTGATCTCGCAGCTGCGCTTGATCATGGAAAGGAGCGTTTCCGGGTCGCGTTCGCAGATTTCATACATGTTAGAGATCAGCCATTCATAATATTTCGCATCTTTGATCAGACCGTGCTTCATAATTTCTGCAAAGCCGGAATAATACTGTCTTGCGTCCAGCGTCTGCAGGGTGTCGAGGTTCATGTAAACGAGTCTCGGCATATGGAACGCGCCGACCATATTTTTGTAGGAATCAAAATCTACGCCCGTCTTTCCGCCGATGCTCGAATCCACCTGGGCGAGCAGGGTTGTCGGGATCTGGATAAAATCGATGCCGCGCAGATAGGTTGCTGCAGCAAAGCCGGTCATATCGCCGACCACACCGCCGCCGAGGGCTGCGAGCATGTCCTTGCGGTCAAAATGATGCTCGATTAAAAAAGCGTATAAAGTCTGGATGTTGGCGAGGGTTTTATTCTCTTCGCCTGCCGGAAATTCAAACACTTCTACCTGTGCAAAGGCAGAGGAAAAAGCTTCCTTGACCTGCGCAGCATAAAGGGGGGCAACATTTGTGTCCGTAACGATGCAAATCTTACGCTCCGGTGCAGAAACCGAAAGTGCCGCGCCTGCAAGCTCTTCAAAACCGATCGTCAGCACAATATCATAGCAGGGCTTTCCTTCACAGGATACCGTCAGTTTTTGTTTCATGAAATTCCTCCTTCGGAAAAAGTTCCGGGCAAAACAGGGACAACCTGCCAGAATGGCAGGTTGTCCGCCTAAACAATAGAATGCACGCTCTGCGAGCATTCTATTGTCATGAATAAATCCGATGCTGCGCAGTCTTTGCGCTGGTTGCATCAGACATCCCTGACATCGAATGCGCCGCCGATAATTTCCTGAGAATCGCCGGAAATATCAACGCTTGCAGGGGTAATAATAAAAATAAAATGCGAAATCTTCTGCAGATGACCGTCGATTGCGTAACAGGACCCAGACGCGAAATCGATAATTCTCTGTGCAATATCAATGTCAAGCCCTTCCATATTGAGAACGACAGTGCGGTTTTCCAGCAGTGTTTCGGTAATTTCTCTGGCGTCTTCTACACTGGTAGGCTTAATGACCTGTACGTTCATACCGGGTACGCCGGATCTGCGCGGTGCAGGACGCATGGGAGTTACTTTCTGAAGCGCTTTTCTTGGGCGTTCCTCTTCTTCATAGGAATCAGCCTTCTGAATGCTCTTGATTTTGGGTTTCTTCTCTACCGGCGCTTCGTCATAATCATCATATTCATCATCATAGTATCCATCATCTTCATCGTCGCCTAATTTCATATAGCCCAAAAATTTGTCCATCAATCCCATTTTCGAAACATTCTCCTTTTATTCCATATCGGCCACTGTCCGAGTACCGAATATCCCAGTACCGACTCTCACACAGGTGGAACCTTCTTCAATGGCTGTTTGGTAGTCGATGGTCATGCCCATCGATAAAACGTCCATAGAAACATTATCAACACTTTCCTGTGCGATGTCAACAGATAATTTCTTCATCAGCTGAAAATAAACCCGGTTCTCTTCCGGCGTCTGCGTAAGCGGTGCAACCGTCATCAGCCCACGGATATGGACATTTGGAAGCACTGCGATCTGCCGCACCAGCGCGAGGGTATCCTTCGGGCGGATGCCAAATTTGCTCTCCTCCCCGGCACAGTTGATTTCCAGTAAAATATCTGTCTGCGCGTCTTTCTTGACGCTTTCTTTGCTGATTTCCTCCGCGAGGCGCAGGGAATCGACGCTGTGGATCATTGTCACTTTCCCGATCAGATATTTTACCTTATTGCGCTGCAGATGTCCGATCATATGCCAGCGGATGTCTTTTGGAAGCTGGTCGTATTTATCGCACAGCTCCTGCACCTTATTTTCCCCGAAATCGCGGATCCCCGCGTTGTAGGCTTCCTGCAGGGCAGAAAGCGGCTTTGTCTTGCTGACTGCGACCAAAAGGATGTCATCGGAGGTTCTCCCGGATTTTTTCGCGGCTTCTGCGATATTGTTCTGTGTTTGTTTTAGATTTTGTGTAATCATGCTGTTCCTGCTCCATCCCTATCGTTCTGTTTTGGGTAAAGGGTCTGTATTTATTCATTGATCAGCTGATCTACGTCCACGCTCGAAGCGTCGAGCACGATATAATCGTAGGTGCTCAGACCGTAGGTGGTGTTGGATTTGATCAGCGCGTATTCGTCGTTCTGCTTTAAAATCTGGATTTCCTTAAAGTCGGCGTAGCCCTTGTTGATATTGAACACACCGGTCAGGGAAGCCGTCTGGGATACTGTATAGCTTTCCGTCGATTCCGGTTTGATCAAATGGTCGCCGACGCGCAGGGAGGAATCGTCCAGATAGTAATTCTCATCGTTTTCCTGATAAATCTGTGTCGCAACAAATTCCGTCGTCAGGGAGCCGTTTTCTCCCGCCGTTTCGCGCAGGACACCGGTTGCGCCGTTGCTTCCGCCCTTTGTGATATAATCCTTCGGGATCAGGAAAAATTCCTGCGTCGTGATCGCGGAAAGGGGAACCTTTAAACCGCTCTCGGAGTCAGATAAAATTTCCACGTCGAGAAAACGGTCGGTTGCAAAGGTGATCATGGAATTGTTTAATTCCAGCACTGCCAGGACATTTCCCTCGCCGCCGTTGTCGATGATGGAAACCTGTCCCCAGGATTCATACTGGTTTTTGAGAAAACGGACTTTGACGTACTGTTCGTTTTCTAACTGCGCTGCTGTCGTGCGGTCGACCTGAATTACGATTCTCCAATTTTCACTGGTGGAAAGTCGGTAGAGCGGATCGGAGGCAGAGGTCAGCTCGTTGCTGATCAGCTGCGTTTTTTCGTAGTTATCTTTTTGAAAGTCAGCGTCAGTCAAATCGGAGGGTGCTTTGTCTTCATAACCGTCGATCGAATAGGTAATAATGCCGGATTCCGGCGCATAACAGAGATTGACCGGTTGCGTACTCGCTGCATTGTTGATGACCTCGAGATTTTCCAGTACGTTAATGTTAGCGAGTTTTAAAACAGTGCCTTCCAGCTCATATTTGAAGTTGTAGACGCTGTTGAACTCATGCGGGGAAAAATTCGCGCAGAAGCCAGAAATACTGGTGCGCAGCTCGCGCATATCGCTTCCTGACAGGGAAGTGTTGTCCGCGTTCTGCTCGTCTAAGATTTCCTTGATCTGACCGCTCTCATCTACGGTGCAAACAAGCTGATTGGCACCGACACGCTCCCCTTCACGGGCATAATAGTTGATATAGCCGTTGTAGGAGCTTGTCACAACCGTTTCATCGCGCAGGGCGATGGCCGTATAAATATTATCTACAGACAGCGCGCCCTCCTGTACGCGGTAGGCGACGACCTTCTGATCCCGGAACAGATAAATCCCGACGCAGATAATGATATAAACAAAAATCAGGAAAAAGATAAACGTCCCGAGATTGATATTGAAGGGTTTGCGGTACTGTCTGATATTTCCGTTATTCTGTCTTGCTGCCAAATAAAAAACCTCCGGCTTTTTCCAAAAATAAGCCCCGGCAGAGTTCCTCCGGGGCTTTTTCTTCAGAGTAGACCAGCTTCCGGCTGGCGGTAAGCTGAGATCTCCTGTTTCAATAAACTCATTTTATCAGATGGATACGATGATCTTGGACTTTAAGCTGTCGTCCAGTTCGGATTCATTCCGGGAAACGCTGAGTACGAAATCCACGCCAAACTTTTCGCTCATCTCATCCAGCTTTGCAACAACGCCTGTAATGTTCTGACCTTCCAGGTTTGCAATTTTCAAAAAGCTGTCAAAATACATCTGCTCGAGGTCGTGATCCTGAGAGATGATGCCACTGACGAATCCGAGAAATGCGTCGCTGGAATCGATCATGTAGTCAGGAACTACGATCAGACGGATTTTGTTATTCAATTCATACATGTGTTTGGGACTCTTGTCCAGATATACGATGCTGCCGTGCGCATCCTTTACCTCATTATTCACTTTGTCCAGAAGAAATTTTGTTTTACCCTTGCCCTTTTCGCCTACGATTAACTGAACCATTGCAATCCCTCCTAAAGTATATTCCCCTTTATATGTAAACATTACACATATAACATATAGGATATGTTTTATTATAGTGGATTTCGCCCAAAAAAACAACCTTTATTTTCACTTCTGTTACTGTTCACTCACAGCTTTCCGGATGAACGGTGTAAGGGCTGAGACACCCCACGCCACCCGATTAAGAAGTCGTCTGCTTCAGCAGGGCATTCATCTCTGTATACAGGATCCCGCGCTCCGCCGACTTTAAAATCACCGCAATATAAGGGTTCCCGGAGGTGTCGCGTGCAAGTAAAATCAGACAGTTTCCTGCAGCACTTGTGGTGCCGGTCTTGCCGCCGATTACCGTAACCCTGTCCGGCGCTGCGACATTGCCCGCCAGGTATTGATTGGTATTTTTGACGGAAAGCGTTTTTTCGTTGCCGTTTTTATCTGTATAGACGGTATCATAGCTCGTCATGCTGATGATTTCATTGACCGTGTCGTATTTGAGCGCCTCATTGAAAATCAGGTACATGTCGTACGCCGTGACGTAATGGTTCTCTGCATTCAGTCCGTGCGGGTTTACGAAATGGCTGTTGGTTGCACCGATCGCCTGTGCCTCTTCGTTCATCATATCCGCAAAGCCCTCTACGGAACCGCCGATATGCTCTGCAATTGCAACGGCCGCGTCATTGGCGGATTTGATCAAAAGTGCATGGAGCGCCTGGTTTAACGTCAATTGGTCACCCTCTGCAAGGCCGCAGACAACTGCTCCGCTTTCCAGGTTTCCCATATTGGAGCTGACCGTAATCATATCGTTCGGGTTGCCGTATTTGAGTGCGACAACCGCTGTCATCAGCTTGGTGAGGCTCGCGGGAGCCAGCCGTTCATGAATGTTTTTGGCATAAAGAACGGTACGGGAATTCAAATCAAAAAGACCGGCCGATGTGGCATCCGTCATATCAACAGCGGAATTGTCCGTATTGATATCTCCGTTCACAACACAAAGGCCGGATGCAAAAGCATCTGCCGTCTCGAAACCGGTATCGCCGGAAATTCGAAACGCAGAAACCTTATAATCCGGATTGTAGGAAAAGGCAATTGCCTCATCGCTGCAACCGGTCGCACCGAAGCAGACAGCAAGCGCTGTCAGCAGTGCAAGACATTTATTTGTACATTTCACGCCAGTCTAAATCTCCTCTGTCCAGGGACTTGATCAACAGTTCTGATGTCGCCAGATTGGTAGCAACCGGGATGTTGTGCATATCGCACAGACGCAGGATGTTGTTTACCGTAGGCTCATGCATCTTCGGAGTCATCGGATCACGCAGGAAAATGACAAGGTCAATTTCGTTATGCTCGATCTGTGCGCAGATCTGCTGTTCGCCTCCAAGATGTCCCGCCAGATATTTATGGACATTCAGATTGGTAACTTCTTCGATCAAACGACCGGTGGTACCTGTTGCATACAGACTGTTCCGGCTTAAAATGCCTCTGTATGCAATGCAGAAGTTCTGCATCAGTTTTTTCTTTGCATCATGTGCAATTAACGCAATATTCATGTTGCCTTTTCTCCCATACTAAAAATTATACAGGTTTTTTCGCTGAAGCCCGACATTTAAGACAAAGCCGATTCCTATATACATACTGACTAGCGAACTCAGCCCATAGCTGACAAACGGAAGCGGTAATCCTGTATTTGGCATCATCATGGTAGCGACTGCAATATTCATAAAGCCCTGGATTCCGATCAGTGCGCCTATTCCGGCAGCGATAACCATTCCGGCGGTATCCTTTGCAACCCGCGCGATGGACACACAGCGCATTGCAATCAGGATCAGCAGCAAAATGACCACTGCAGAACCGATAAAGCCAAGCTCCTCCCCTATGATAGCAAAGATAAAGTCCGTCTGGGATTCCGGAAGAAAATTACCATTTTTGACGGATGCGATATCCGTATTGTTAAGTCCCTTTCCCCAAAGCTGTCCGGATCCGATCGCGATGACGGAGTTTAACTGCTGATAAGCTTCTGTATCCGCATAGGTCGCCGGGTCAAAAAATGCCATAATACGATTCCGCTGATAATCCTTTATCAGCGTCTGTCCCTCCTGCATGACAATGGACAGAAAAATAAGAACGGACGGAACCGCCACTGCGAGAACGCCCCCGATAATCTTCCAACTCAAGCCGCCGACAAACATCAGGACACAGAATAAAACAGACACCAGAATCGTCGTGGAAAGGTTGGGCTGTTTATAAATCAGGATCAGAGGCGGGATGATAAAGAGGACTGCAAGCAACAGTACCCGCATCGTATTGAATTGTTCTCTATACTTCATAATAAACTGTGCATAGAATAAAATCAACAAAATTTTTGCAGTTTCTGACGGCTGAAGGTCAAAAAAGCCCAAATCGAGCCAGCGCGCTGCACCGTTTGCCGACCTTCCGAAAAAATGAACCAGAATGAGGGTCACAATCACGAACAGGTATCCGATCCATGCCAGCTTCAACAGTCTGGAATAGTCCAAAAAGGCGATTACCAGCATGGCAATCAGACCGACTGCCATGCCGAGAATCTGTTTGCTCTGTACACTTTGCTTGGCGCTTCCGATCGCAAGGATGCCGATAACATTTAAGGCAATCACCAAAAGCACCAGAAGAAAATCAAAATTCTTTAGTTTGTATCTCCGAAACATATTGCTCCTTTAGCTGATTTTATGGAGATCCAGAATCGGGATGTTGGCGTAGATCGAAGGGGTCTTCGCTCCCTTGCCCCGCGTCGACGCTTTGCTGATCTGGATTTCCATATTGTTTGTGTCTATTTTCATATAGCGTGATATGACTTCTGCGATATCTTTTTTGATCATCTCCAGAATTTCGGGCGAGCAGTTGACGCGGTCGGAAATCAGCAGGATTTTCAGACGGTCCTTTGCAACCTCGCGAGAGGGTTTTCTGCGAAAAAGATTAGACAGTTTCATACGCGTCCCTCCTGACTTTTATGAAAAATACCGGTGACCTTCGTCCAGAACGAAAAAGTCGGTTCCGGAAGCAGATACGGGGTCTCCTGCCCCAAAATCCGCTGGCAGATGTTCCGGTAGGCGCGTCCCGCCAGCGTGTGGTTGCCGACGAGCGGTTCGCCCTGATTGGTTGCGATGACGACGTTTTCATCGTCTGGCACGACGCCGATGAGCGGGATGGAAAGGATGTCCACCACATCGTCTACGCTCATCATATCCCCGCGCCTGACCATTTCGTAGCGCATCCGGTTGATGACCAGATCGATGCGCTCAAAACCAGATGCCTCCAAAAGACCGATGATACGGTCCGCGTCGCGGATGGCGGAAACCTCCGGCGTTGTGACGACGAGCGCCCGATCCGCACCGGCGATGGCATTTTTAAACCCCTGCTCGATGCCTGCGGGACAGTCTAACAAAATGTAATCAAACTGCTCTTTTAAGTGTTCCACCAGCTTTTTCATCTGGCTTTCGTTGACAGCGCTTTTGTCCCTTGTCTGCGCGGTTGGCAAAAGGTACAGACCGGGATAACGTTTGTCGCGAATCAGCGCCTGCTTGACGCGGCAGCTTCCTTCCACGACGTCTACAAGATTGTATACAATCCGGTTTTCCAGTCCCATGACGACATCCAGGTTCCGCAGACCGATATCGGTATCGATCAATACAACCTTTCTTCCAGCCGCCGCCAGACCGGTTCCGACGTTTGCGGTCGTCGTTGTTTTTCCGACACCGCCTTTTCCTGAGGTAACGACAATGACTTCACCCATGGCATACGATCCTCCGATCATGAAATATTGGCGTTCCCTGAACAGGCTGCACTAAACAGGCAGTTCATTCAGTAATTCTTTGGTAATGGACTGCATTTGTATTTCGCCGTTTCGGACGCATGCCATCTGCGGCTGCCCCTTGCGGAGCCTTCCCGCCCATAAGCGGCTTTCCTTTGTTTTATATTTGAAATCTCCGATTTTTAATTTCTGCGGAGTCATTTCAAGCGCTGCAATAAAGTGATGGTCCCTGCCGTCGCCGCCCGCATAGGCGTTTCCGGCAAGCCTTCCAAGAACGATGATATCCTTTGTGGAAATGATGCTGCAGCCTTCTTCCACGCTGCCTAAAATGACGATGCTGCCCTCCGTTTCAAGAATCTGCCCGTCTTTTAAGCTGCCGCGGTAAAACTGTCCATCGTCCCCGCTCGCAGATTTTTGCGCAAAGTACCGCGCCGCTTCCGTTGCGTTGGAAAACTGGTTCTGGAGCCCGGCATCTTTTCCGATGACACAGAGCACCTGCAGACGGCTGGATGAGGTGATCGTGTCCACGAGGATATTTTCCTCCTCCTGGGTAAGCGTCCTGCCCTCAAAGGACACCGCGACCTGCATATCCCCGAAAAAACGGGCTGAGTCGCGGAATTTCTGTGCAAGATCCAGACAGAGCTGTTCAAATTCCAGCGTATCATCCAGATAGATTGCAATGCCGTCTTTATAGCTTTTGAGAATTACGGTGTTTTTCATGATCAGTCTCCTCCCCCAACGACAGTTTCCAGGGAAAGTGCAGTCTGGCTGTCAGTCAGGGCTCCGTTTTCGTCCAGGTCGAAATACACGGTCATCAGCTGCTTGGAAAGCTGGCAGGCGTAGTCGGAGGAATAACCGTTTGCGATACGGATCGCCATAGAGACCTCCGGATTGTCGTAAGGCGCGTAGCCGACGAACAGACCGTGGTTTGGACGGGACTTATCTTCTTCGGCGGTACCGGTCTTGCCGGCAACCTCAACGCCGAAATCCTGATAGTATTTCTTGTTCTGGACAACGCCGCGCATGCCCTGATGGATTGCATTCCAGTAGGACTGTGGCATATCGATCGTATTGCGGACGTTTGCCGAATAATTGACAAGCAGGTTGCCAGAGGTATCCGTCACCTTATCTAAAAGCGTCAGGTCATAGCAGGTACCGCTGTTTGCAACGGTCGTCACATAACGGGCAAGACCGACGGTGGTGAAGTTGTTGGTACCCTGTCCGATTGCGGATACAACAGACAGTGCGTCGGAAATCTGCGGTTCGGATTCTTCAATTTCAATGCCGGATTTTTCGTTCAGTCCGTACATAGACGCATATTTGGCGAGCTTTTCATTACCGAGATCCTGATCGTATTTATCGCCGTTTAAGCCGAGCTGATAGCCGACCTCGTAAAAAAAGACGTTACAGGAGTTTGTGATCGCTTCGGATACATTTAAGCTGCCGTGACCGCTTCTCTTCCAGCATCGGGGCTGATAATCGGAGAAACGGGTAAAAATTCCCGGGCACTCGATTCTTGTCGTCAAATCGATCACATGCTCCATCAAAGCCGCGGTAGACGATACCATCTTAAAGGTGGAGCCGGGCGCCGTACGCATCTGGGTCGCATAATTCCACATCGGGCGGGAAAGATCCTCGCCGCTGGAAATCCGCGAATAATATTCTGCGTCGATGCCGTTTGCCAGCCGGTTGTTATCATAGCTGGGGTAGCTGACGAGCGCACGCACCTCTCCGGTGTTGACGTCTGTTAAAACGCAGGATGCCGAATACGGGTCGAGAGCAAGCTGCGCCGGGGTAATCTCGAGGTTGCGAATCAGATTTACCATAAAGTTAAAGGCAGAAACACTGCCGGATTTTAATTCGGCGATTTGGTTTTCTGTCGGGTTGATGACATCCTGTTCGATCAGGAGGATGCAGACCTGGGTTCCGGTAATCCGGTTCTGCTCGATCATGTACGGAATCAATTTCTTTAAGAAAGTCTGGCTGTCCAGCTCTTCTAAAATGTAGGAAACCAGCTGCTGATAGACCTCCGAGGAATCGGAATATTTTCCATCCAGGGGAAGCTGGGTCACGTCAATCCAGTTTTTGGAGATCGCGTATTCCAGATATTCCCGGATGCTGATCGTCTCATTGGTCGTCCAGTCGATGTAGGTCTGATCGGTTTTATCTACGCCGGATAAAATATTGTTCTCCGGCAGCAGGTTGTTGATGATATAGCTTTCATATGCCTTATATTCTGCAGGAAGGCTCTGATAAGCGATTGTTCCGGACAAAAGCTCCTCGGAGAGCCAGGTAAGGACCTCATCGCGCCGGGATAAAATCGTCTGATAGACGCTGTACTGGGTTTCTCCTTCGACGGCAGCTTCCATTTTGGAAAGCTCGATCACGTTATTTTTAAACAACGCGCTGTATACATTATCGATCGGAATCTTTAGGTTCGCGCTGGAAACATCGGTGGAGTCATAGTTTTTAACGTTGATGATTTTATCCACCAGAATACCGGCAACGAATTTTTCCAGGATATTATAGGCGTCCGCCTGGAGCTTGCTGTCGATCGTCAGGTAAACGTCGTTTCCGGCAGTCGCGTCCACATGGTCGAGCACTTCTACCTCCCGACCCATCCGGTCAACAAAGACCGTCTCATAGCCCTTTGTTCCCTGCAGATATTCTTCCATGACCTTTTCGATGCCAGCCTTGCCGACGATATCCGTCAGCTCGTATTCTTTGACATCCGGCGCGCTCTTGACGCCGTCCATGCCTTCTTTACTGTTTAATGCGGTCAGCTCGTCCGTCGAGATTTTGCCGGTGTAGCCGAGGATCTGGGAATAATACGGTCCGTCCTTATATTTGCGGATTGTGTCTTCCGCAACGGAAATGCCCTCCAGCTCGTCCTGATTTTCTGCAATTGCGGCAACGGTTTCTTCTGAAACGTCGGTCGCGATTGTAACCGGGATATATTTCTGATATCCGGTGGTTCCCATCGTATACCGGATCGCGATGATGTTGAGCAGTTCTTTTTGGGTATATCCCTCTCCGACTGTAAAGCTGTTTTTATCGTTTTGATCAGTCAGTCCGCCGATCGCGTAACGTTTGGAGCCGGCGAGATATTCGATAATATCCTGCGCGGTTGCATTTTTCTGGCGCTCTTCCAGATCGGAAATCTGGGTGATACCGTAGACGTCAGCGATAAAACGCAG
>OHNG01000218.1_pt1 | contig 33132 bp, 27 predicted proteins | sample 1569511 | NCBI WGS metagenome assembly OHNG01 (sample SAMEA3879530, study PRJEB24766) | human gut metagenome | biome: human-associated habitat; feature: feces | place: USA | collected 1985/1987
TTGTGGGAGTGCGCAGCACGGAACAATCCGCAGGCATCAAGGTCGGGGGCTTTTGACCCCGACATCATATGAAGCAAAGGACAAATAGGAGACCGGATTGTTAGCTGGCAGAAAACAGACGGTTCGGAGCCTGTTTGACAGGACAGGATAAAAAATGACAGATAACAGCGAAAAAATCCGTTTCTGGATCAATGGAGAAGCTTTTTTCACAGAGCTGGGAACAACAGTCAGCAGTTTGCTGAAAAAATCACATGGTGTGGAGATGCCCTGCGGCGGACGGCATGCCTGCGGGAAGTGTATGGTGTATGCGGAGGGAAGTTTTGCAGCACCGTCCGAGACCGAACAAAAACTTCTTGGAGTCGAGCGTCTTGCGCAGGGAATCCGGCTTGCCTGCTTTCTGAAAGCAGTGCCGGACGGGAAAATCGATGCGCTGCGGCAGGAAGCAGACGGGGATGAGACCATTTGTGTAAGCACGCCGTCTGCGCCGCCAGTTGCCCACGCCGCCGGCGTGTCGCCCGCACAGCCGTCAGAGCGCGCCAGTGCTGCGCCGTCTGCAGAAGCTGCGCCCGACGCGCGGCTCTACCGTCACCTCGGCGCGGCAGTGGATATCGGTACAACGACAATTGCAGCCGTCCTCTATCGGGAAGGCAGGGCTGTCGGAACGATGGGTGCATGGAATCCGCAGTCCGTGTTCGGCGCGGATGTCATCAGCCGGATGGAAGCTTCTCTGGAGGGAAAAGCAGATAAACTTGCGGCAATCGTCCGGGAGGCAGTGTCGTGCCTGCTTACAGAGCTGGCAGAACACGCAGGAGAAAGTGCAGAGGCCATTGAGACAGTTATCATTACCGGAAATACGTCGATGCTGTATTTCCTGACGCAGAAGGATCCCAGATGCCTGTCAAGGGCGCCGTTTGAAGCGGACGAGCTGTTCGGCTGGTGGACGATAGGAGAAGCACTGGATTTGAGCTGCCGGAAAGCAGACGTATATCTTCCGCGCTGCATGTCTGCGTTTGTTGGTGCGGATATTACGACAGCGATTCTTGGATCGGGTCTTACAGAAACGGACCGCATACCCGGAGCGGACGGCAGCCGCAAAGAAGCTGCGGCAGCAATTGACACGAATGTCAGCTGCGGAGAAGCGGATGGTGTCTCAGCCGCGCGCAGCGGCAGATCCCGGCTGATGGTGGATGTGGGGACGAACGGAGAGATCGTCCTGTTTCATAAGGAACGTCTGATTTGCTGCGCGACAGCGGCGGGACCGGCTTTTGAGGGCGCTGGGCTTTCCTGCGGCATGCGAGGTGTGGCAGGTGCCATTGACCATGTAAACTGGGAAAACGGCAGCTGGAAGGTACATGTGATTGGCGACAGGGAGGCTTCTACAGCAGAGGGCATCTGCGGCAGCGGCGTGATCGACGGTGTGGCAGGATTGCTGGAAAGCGGATTGCTGGAGGATACCGGTTATCTGGAAGAGGATGTATGCTTTGCTGGAAACGTCGGTCTGACTGCAGAGGATATTCGTGAGGTTCAGCTTGCCAAGGGAGCGATCCGGGCAGGAATGGAGACACTTTTGGCGGAGGAAAAAATAGATGCCGCCGGGCTGGAAGGCCTGTATGTGGCAGGTGGCTTTGGCTCCTATATGTCGGCCAAAAGCGCGGAAAGAATCGGACTTTTTCCCAAAATTGACCTGTCCCGTATTAAAATTTGCGGAAACGCGGCACTGGCGGGTGCGGTAAGGATTCTGCATGACCGCAGGATGGAAAAAGAAGCAACAGCGCTGGCAGAGCGGGCAAAGACCATCAATCTTGGAACGAGTGCGAAATTTCAGGAATTTTATATGGAATATATGATGTTTGATGAATAGAAAGGAAGAAAGCGTTCGGTCTTGGATTCGGAGCGATGCGCTCGATTCCCTATCTGTTTATCGGGGGAATCCATACTGCAGTTATGTGAGGAACGATTCTATGGAACGATTTGTCTTAAAAAATTGCTGGCTTGGAAGAATTCTCCCTACCGCAAGCCTTTAATCTTGAAGGGTGTACGTCAGGTGGGTAAGACTTGGATTCTGAAAGAGTTCGGCGGACGCTGTTATGAAAATACAGCTTACTTTAACTTTGATGAAATGAAGAATATAAGAAATTTTTTGAAGTCATGCCCCGTTATTGGAGTCAGAACAACCCGCCTTACGAAGTTGATTTCCTCATTCAGCGGGAGAACGACATCTTCCCAGTGGAGGTCAAATCCGAAGCTGGATGATGATGTGCTGAACATTCCGCTATTCATGGCAGATCAGGCGGATCGATTGATTGGGTTGGCATTGGAACCGGGTAACGCACAGTAATAGAAGTACAGAGCGGCAGTTTTCCAAATTGGATAATTTCATAAAATGCTTTTCTGATTTGCAGGATTTTCCGGAAAGGAAATCCTGCATTTTTTATATGCAGAACTTTTACAAACGATTTACGCATTCCTGATGGTGACAAATAGAAAAGAGACATAAGATGTTAACAGTTCTTTTGATGATGTGCACACAAAACTTAGAACTGCAGGAAAGGGAATAGAAAACACAACAAGAAGGAGAATGTATGAAAAAAAGGACTCGGTTGATTGCCGGAGTAATGGCAATGATGCTTACGCTTGGTGGCTGCGGCTCTGCTGCAAATACCGCAAATAAGAAAGAGGCGACTCAGACGACTGCTGAGCAGACTGCGTCTTCACAGGAGGATACAGCAGAAGCTGCAGCAAAAGAAACAGAATTGGATGTTTTGAAAATTGGTCTTGCTGCTTTGCCGACACAGTTAGATCCGGACAGATCCATCGGTATTGCCAGCATTAAGCTTTTTTATAATATTTTTGATACCCTGCTTTTCACGGATAAAGAAGGAAATATCACCGGACAGCTGGCAGATAGCTGGGAATGGCAGGATGATACAACATTAAATGTAAAAATCCGGGAAAATGTTACCTTCCAGAACGGCGAGGTATGTGATGCAGAGGATGTGAAATTTACATTTGATCGAATTTTAAGCGGCTATGGAGATGGAACCATTGCAGTATTATATGAAACACTGGATTCCGTCGAAAAGATAGATGATCTTACGGTACAGTTCAAGCTGAAAAAACCGGATGCTGCGTTTGAACAGAGACTGGGCTCTATCTGGGGAGCAAGCATTGTACCGAAGGATTATATTGAAGAAATCGGAGATGAAGCCTTTCAGACTGCTCCCATCGGTACCGGCCCGTATAAGCTGACACAGTACTCTCCTGAAAAATATGTGTTGGAGCGTTACGACGGCTTCTGGGGAGATAAGCCTGCTGCAAAGAGTATAGAATTTATTTCTTATCCGGAAGCATCTGCCCGTATGACCGCTTTGATCACAGGGGAAGTAGATATTATCAATGATGTGCCTTCTGATGCGGTAGATACGATCAATGGAACCTCCGGTGTGAGCGTGGTGGGAACCTCCATTAAAAATATCCATATATACACATTTAATACCAGAAATGAAGACAGCATTATGTCAAATCAGAAATTCAGACAGGCATTGACGATGGCAATAGACCGCCAGACACTGGTAGATACCCTTTGGTCCGGATATGCAAAGGTTCCGAATGGGCATCAGTTTGAAAGCTATGGAGATTTATATATTGAGGACTATCCCGGTGTACAGTATGATCCGGAAAAAGCTCGTGAATTAGTAAAAGAATCCGGATATGACGGGGAAGAGGTTATTTCCATCGAAATGGCGGACGGTTATTATACAAACGGCAATCAGGCAGGTGAGGCCATTGTCAGCATGCTTGCGGATATCGGCGTAAAAGCAGAAGTCGTATTTACAGACAAATTCTCCTTCAGTGCAGACATCCGGGCATGGTCCTCTGCTTCCCGGTTTGATAATCCCCTTGGTGCATTATGGCTCCTGTTTGGAACAGGCTCCGGACCGGCAAACCCGGAAACAGGAAGCTGGACACCTACAGAGGAATTTGTGGCAGCAGGAAATACACTGATCGACAGCAAGGATCTGGAAGAACAGCGGCAGGCAGCAAGAACCCTGATGGAAGTATTCGATACCTACTGCCCAGGCACTTATTTGTATCAGGCAGAAGATTTGTATGGTATCAGAGATGGTCTGGAATGGGATATGACATATTGTGAAAACCAGATCATGCCGTTCCGTGCAGGGGATCTGAAAGTTACAGAATAATGACAGGGCTGCTTCCCGGCAGATATCTGCCGGGAAGCAGATTTTGAAAGGAAGTATAGTTATTTGGAAGCTATTCTGAAAATAAAAGGGTTAAAAAGCTATTACTACTCGGGACAAAACGTAATTCCGGCAGTGGATGGAGTGGATCTTGATATTTATCCTGGTGAAATTGTCGGAATCGTAGGAGAATCCGGATGTGGAAAAAGCACGGTTGTGCGCAGCTTGATGGGATTGCTGGATCCTGTTTCCTCCAAAAGGGAGGGCGGACAGGCCATTTATCTGGGGAAGGATCTGTTTCAGATGAAGGAAAAAGAGCTTTGCCGGATAAGAGGAAAAGAAATTTCCATGATCTTTCAGAATCCCCTCTCCGCATTGGATCCGGTGTACACGATAGGAGATCAGATCGTAGAGATCATACGCATACATGAAAAAATCTCTAAAAAAGAAGCCTATGAAAAGGCTGTTTTTTTGTTAAAGCAGGTAAAAATCCCTTCACCGGAGGTGAGGATCCAACAATATCCTCACGAATTGTCCGGAGGTATGCAGCAAAGAGTTATGATCGCCATTGCATTGGCATGTAACCCGAAGGTACTGATCGCAGACGAACCGACAACGGCGTTGGATGTGACGATCCAGGCCCAGATCCTTTCCCTGCTGAAGGAGCTGCGGGATCAGCTGGGAATAGCAGTCATACTGATAACCCATAATATGGGAGTAGTGGCCGCTGTCTGTGACCGTATGCTGGTAATGTATGGCGGTGCAGTAGTAGAAGAAGGAAAATGTACAGAACTGTTCGAAAATCCATGCCACCCTTACACCAGAGGGCTTCTGGCAGCAATTCCCAGCATAAAAGAGAGAAAAGAAAAGCTGTATACAATCCCTGGTCAGGTTCCAAAGATGAAAGTACCGGTACAGTACTGTCGGTTTTGCAGCCGCTGCAGCTATGCACAGGAGGTATGCCATGAGAAAGAGCCGGGTATGCAGGGGGAAAACGGACATTTATACAAATGCTTCTATACTCCGCAGCAGCAGGAAAAAGAAAAATGCGGGCCTGGAGGGGGTGCCTTGTGAAAGCGAAAATATTAGAAGTCGTTGATCTATGTAAAGAATATCCGGTAAAAAGAGGAGCACTGCTTCCAAAAGAAATTGGAATGGTACATGCCGTGAATCATGTTTCCTTTACCCTGTATCAGGGCGAAACACTGGGGATCATCGGGGAATCAGGGTGTGGAAAAACAACCCTGATCCGCATGCTGATGGGGTTGGAGGAAGCGACTGGCGGTTATGTGCAGTTCGGGGACAAAAAAATACACAGACATATGCCTCCTTTGGTTAGAAAAAATATGCAGATGGTATTTCAGGATCCCTATGCATCTCTGGATCCCCGCATGAGCATTCAGCGAATTCTGGAAGAGCCGTTACGGATCCATGAGCGGATGAGTGCAGAGGAAAAGAAATCGAGAATCCTCCCTTTGTTGGAGCAGGTGGGATTATCCAGAGACTCTCTGAAAAAATATCCCCATGAATTTTCAGGAGGACAGAGACAGAGGATTGCCATTGCCAGAGCTTTGGTGACGGATCCGCAGCTTTTATTGTGTGACGAACCAGTTTCTGCGTTGGATGTTTCTATTCAGGCACAGATATTAAACCTTTTGAAGGATCTGCAGGAGAAAAAGAAGCTGACCTATGTTTTTGTTTCACATGACATGAGCGTTATAAGCCATATCAGTGACAGAGTGCTTGTAATGTATCTCGGGCAGGCAGTAGAACTGGCGGAGAAAGAAGATCTGTTTGAGCATCCGCTTCATCCCTACACCCAGGCCCTTATGCAGGCAGTACCGATACCGGATCCCAGAGAACAGGATCAATGCAAAGTACTGGAGGGAGAGATCCCCAGTCCCATGGATTTGCCCTCTGGATGTCCGTTCTGCGCGCGTTGTAAAAAGGCACTTGCTATTTGTAAAGAGATCAGACCGCAGATGGCAGAAACGGCAGATGGACATCAGGTTGCCTGTCATTTATACACGGATGGAGGAAAGCAATGAAACGTTATATTATATTGCGTGTAGGAAAGGCGGTACTGACGATATGGGCAGTTTACACTCTGGTTTTTTTCCTTACCAGAGTAACGGGAGATCCGATTGAATGGCTGACATTGGCCGGAGCCAGTGATTCTGCAAAAGAAATCCTGCGGACAAATCTGGGACTGGATATGCCGCTGTGGCAGCAGTACATAAAATCATTTGTCGGGCTCTTTACGGGGGATACCGGAATGAGCTATTACTATGCACGTTCTGTTTCCGATCTCTTCGCAGAGCGTATGATTCCGACAATTTCATTGGGAAGCATTGTATTGGGACTTACCATTGTGATCGGAATCCCCTTGGGAGTTCTGGCAGCGGTGAAGCACAATACTCTGTTAGACCGGATCACCATGAGCAGTGCGGTGGTAGGCAGTACTCTGCCTAATTTTATATTGGGAATCCTGTTGATCTTTATTTTTTCTCTGAAACTCAGAATTTTGCCAAGCGGCGGTATCGGAACTCCACAGCACTTTCTCATGCCGGTAATCGCGTTGTCAGTAGGTCCCATTGCCAATGTTGCAAGACTTACCCGCAGCTCGCTTCTGGATGTGATCGGACAGGAGCATTTGGATTGTGCCAGAGCAAAGGGCATGCGGGAATGGAAGGTGGTCTTAAAGCATGGCCTCAGGAATGCGCTGATCCCGGTCATTACGATTTTGGGAGCACAGTTAAGTGCTATGATCGGAGGATCTGTTGTTGTGGAAACGGTATTCGCGTGGCCCGGGATCGGAACCTTAATTGTTTCCAGTGCACAGCAGCGAGATTTTCCTGTGGTAGTATTTGGCGTTCTGGTGATATCGGCTTCCGTAACATTTGTGAATCTTTTGGTAGACCTTTCTTATGGTTTGCTGGATCCGCGAATACGCGATCATTAAAGGATTTCAGATAAAATACAGAAATGAGGATAAGTATGCGGAACAGAAAGCTCGGTAGAAAAAGATGGATCATTCCACCGATGATAATTTTTTTAATGGTGACACTGGCAGTAATCGTTATAACGGCGCTGCTTGCACCGGTGATTGCACCGATCGATCTGGGGGCAAGTGATCTTACACAAAGATTAAAAATGCCAAAATTTAAGGATCCCACATCCCCCTATTTATTTGGAACGGATAATCTGGGCAGAGATGTTGCGATCAGATTGCTTTATGCCACAAGATCCACCATCATGATTTCCTTTACCGGCATGATCATTGCGACGGTAACTGGAACTGCATTGGGGATTCTTTCCGGACTGGGCGGAAAATGGATAGACGCGGTATTGTCTTTCTTTACAGATGTACGTTTATCTATACCAACCACATTTATCGGTATTATTTTTGCTTGTATTCTGGGGGCAAAGCCGGTTACGACAATTCTCGTTATGGCAATCACAGGATGGTCTTCCTATTGCCGTCTGGTAAGAAGCCAGATTTTTCAGCTGAAAAATGCGAAGTTTATCGAAGCGAGCCGTTCTATGGGGGCAAGCGGAGTAAAAATTGTGTTTGAGCATATTCTGGTAAATATTGCATCGCCCCTGATCGTGCAGACTACCATGGAGCTGGGGGGATTTATTTTGCTCGAAAGCACCTTGTCTTTTTTGGGACTTGGAATAGAGCCTCCCGGCACATCTCTTGGCGTGATGGTCAGTCTGGGCAGAGATTATATGCTGACGCATTGGTGGCTGGCGGTACTGCCCAGTATTATCATAGTGGTACTGATCTTAGATATTTCCCTGATCGGAGACTGGCTGAGAGATAGATTGGATCCTAAATTAAAAAATGCTTCCTGAAAAAAGAAAGGAAATGGATAAAATGTCAAAAAGAAAATTTTGCTCACACAGAGGATTTAATGCCGTTGCGCCGGAAAATACACTGCCGGCATTTGCGGCTGCGGTGGCATTAGGAGCGGATGAGATAGAATTTGATTTATGGCCGACGGCGGATGGACAGCTGGCAGTGTGTCATGATCCGTCGGTAGACAGGACGACAGACGGCAAAGGCACAATCTGTGATATGACATGGGAACAGATGAAAAACCTGGATGCAGGAAAGAAATTTCATTCGGAATATGAAGGAGTACGTATTCCTTTATTTGAAGAGGTGCTGCGGCAGTTTGCCGGTAAGGTAGTTATGAATATTCATATCAAATCCATTGGCGCTTCGGTTCTTAAAAATCGGATCATGGAGGGAAGAGGACAGGAGCTGATGGAAATATATACAGAAAATAAGCCGCTGCCGATGCCTCTTAGGGAGCCGGAGCCGATGGTGCTGAAGGATCTGGAAGACAGAGAAATTCCGGCTTATGATGAGAATACCTTTCAAAAAATCCTGCAGCTGCTGGATAAATACCAATGCAGAGACATGGTTTATATTACCGGGGAGAAGGATGTTTTGGAAACGGCATTAAAAATGGCGCCGGATATCAAAAGATGCTGTCTGGAGGGACATATGAATTACAGCATTGTGGAAAATGCCATTCGGTATCAGTGCAGCCGGGTACAATTCTGCAAATTATTTCTGACCCGGAGCATGATCGACAAGGCTCATGCAAAGGGGATGATCTGTAATTTATTTTGGTCGGATGATGCAGAAGAAGCAAAAGCCTTCTTTGATATGGGGATCGATGTCATATTAACGAATCATTTTTTAAAAACATCAGGGATTGATTGATTCTATTGGAAAAGTGCAGATTCTGATATTGAGCAGGCCGGAGGAAGATGGTAAAATAAACAGGTCAGCAAATATACTGGCAGGAAAGAGGAATTTACTATGTGGGCATATGAAAGTGTATTTTATCAGATTTATCCCCTTGGTTTTGTCGGAGCACCGTTTGAAAATGACGGGGTGGAGACACATCGGATTTTGAAGGTGCTGGACTGGATCGATCATATCAAAAAGCTGGGGACAAATGCGATTTATTTTTCACCGGTCTTTGAATCGGATACCCATGGGTACAATACAAGGGACTATCGTAAAATCGATTGCCGCCTCGGTTCGAATGAAGACTTTAAGCAGGTTTGCGATAAGCTTCACAGCGAAGGCATCCGGGTTGTGCTGGATGGCGTGTTCAATCATGCAGGACGCGGCTTCTGGGCATTTCAGGATGTTTTGAAAAACAGGGAAAATTCCCCCTATTTAAACTGGTTTCATATCAATCTTGGCGGCAACTCCAATTACAATGACGGTCTGTGGTACGAGGGCTGGGAAGGCAATTACGATCTTGTCAAGTTGAATTTACAGAACGAGGAGGTTGTCCAGTATCTTCTGGAAAGCGTAAGAGGCTGGGTTGACGAGTTTGACATTGACGGTCTGCGGCTGGATGTCGCTTATTGTCTGGACGAAAATTTCGTCCGCCGTCTGAGAAGCTTCTGCGACAGCTTAAAGCCGGATTTCTTTCTCGTCGGAGAAATGCTGCATGGGGATTACAACCGGTTGATGAATGATTCCATGCTGCATTCTGCCACTAACTATGAATGCTATAAGGGACTGTATTCCAGCTTCAACAGTATGAATATGTTTGAAATTGTCCACTCTCTGCTGCGCCAGTTCGGCCCGGAAAACTGGACCCTTTATAAAGGAAAGCATCTGCTTAGCTTTGTGGACAACCATGATGTGACGCGAGTGGCAAGCATCCTTACCAATGAAAAGCATCTGCCGCTTATTTATGCGCTGATGTTTGGTATGCCCGGAATCCCCTGCGTTTATTATGGAAGTGAATGGGGCGCAAAGGGAGAGAAAAGCCAGGGAGATCCTGCACTGCGTGCATGCTTCGATGGGCCTCAGACAAACGGGCTGACAGAGTGGATCGCAAAGCTTGCAGAAGCTAAAAAACACTCCAATGCCCTCAATTATGGCGCATTCCGCAGTGTTGTGCTGACGAACCGCCAGTGCATTTTTGAACGCGCCGTAGATGGAGAACGGGTTTTGGTTGCGATCAATGCAGAGGAGCAGCCCTATACAGCCCACTTCGATGCAGGCTGTGGTCGTGCGGTGGATCTGATCACCGGACAGGAGCATGATTTTGGCGGCGGAAGTGAGCTGCCGGGATATAGTGCTTACTTCTGGAAATGTGAGAGATAATAGTCGAAAAAAAGACGTTCCCGAAACAAATCTGTTCGGGAACGTCTTTATTCATGACAATAGAATGCTCGCAGAGCGTGCATTCTATTGTTATCGGATAGGAAACTTCGTTTTCATACGATAATAAATGCTTTACGAGGATGCGCACACGGCGCAAGGGTAGATGATTGCCGAAGCAGCCGCGCCTCGGCGCGAGAATGTGCCAAGGCACATTCTTTTTCAAATCAGTGATCGGCATTGCGCTGTGCCGCATGTCGGCATCTCCCTTACACAGCAGCTCGCATTCTTGCGCATTTACGCTTCTTCATCTGCCGCGCGGTCGAGCATCGTGCGCACAGCTGCGACAGCTTCCGGATCAGTCTGCCAGATCTCATATTCGCTCATACCGGGAATTCCCATAAAAACCTCCGGGTTGCGGTAGACCATCTCACTGTTTTTAATGGTCTTGCCGGACATATGGAATTGGGTCAGGGACGTTTTTTCAAGGAGAGCAGGAACCGTTTTGGCAGAGACGCCTGCACCTGCAAGGAGATGGATTCTGCCGTCAGCTGCCTGATGGAGTTTATTGAGCAGATCGACGCCGTGCAGACAGTCGGGAGCCTGACCGGAGGTCAGAATGGTCTGAATATCCAAGGAAATCGCTTCCTCAAGGGCTGCAAAGGGATCGCGGCACATATCAAAGGCACGATGCAGTGTGACGGACATATCCCGGGCATGTTCGCGGAAACGTTTCATCTGTTCGGTACACAGGGAACCGTCCGGAGAAAGACTTCCGATTACAACGCCGTCGGCTCCGGCTGCCCGAAACGCATCGATTTCTTTACAGATGAGGGCTGTCTCATCCTCCGAGTACAGGAAATCGCCGAAGCGGGGGCGGATCAGAACATGGATGCGGATGCCGGTCTGTTTTCTGATCTGTTCATAAAGGGCGAGGGTGGGCGTCGTACCGCCGATGACAAGATTAGAGCAAAGCTCGAGGCGGTCTGCACCTCCTTTTTTGGCCATACGGGCAGAATATGCGGAATCGACGCAGCATTCTAACAGGTAATTGGATGATTTCATGAATTGCTTCTCCATTTTGCAGGATTTCCCGGGAAGGAAATGCTGCATTTCTTTGTGCGGTTGTTAATGATCCTATCCAGCCTGATAGTCGCATATCGTGGGATTAGCATCCCACTTTTATGCTCCTATCTTGGCGGGTCAAGAAGTCAAAATGCCTTCTGTAAGCAAGCTTGCGTCGGCTTTTTTGACTTTTTGACCCTAGCATCCTATATGATACAGGATTTTTTCGGATTTACAAATGCAAAATCGGCGTAAAAAGGAAGAAAAAGTCGAAATATGTACAAATTGTGAACAAAACCTTATAAAATTCATAAAATGTTTTAAAATTAGAAAAAAACTATTTACAAACAAAAGGAAAGGTGGTATCCTCACATTCGTATTAAGGAAACGGCATTTTTTAAATGCCTGGTTTTGATTTAGGAGGAGACATTATTATGAAAAAGAATTTAGTAGCAGTTTTAGCAGCAGTAGTTATGACAGCATCCATGGTAGCTTGCGGCAGCGCAGCAGCTACAGAGACAACTGTTGAGACCACAACCGTTGCAGAAGAGAGCACAGTAGCAGTTGAGTCTACTGTAGAAGAGACCACTGTAGAAGCTACAACTGAGGAAGCTACCACAGAAGAAGCTACAACTGAAGAAGCTACCACAGAAGCAGCTACAGAAGAAGCTGCAACTGAGACAGCTACCGAGACTGTTGCTGAGTAATTATACCCAGACAGTTTTGGCAGGATGTGTTTTTTCAGGCATTTGATCAGTCCTCATGTGGAAAACACATCGGATAAAGGAAATGAAAGAGACACCCTTTTGTATGGAAACATGCAGAAGGGTGTTTTTTAATATGGAAATGAATTGTATAAAGGAAATGAGTAAGTTATAATATAGATATGGTCTGATGCCTTTTGGGGGATGACTGAAGAAATTTATGAAACATCCATCCAAGGGAGGGATACCGGTGAATGCAGAATTAAAAAATGCAATAAAAGCAACAGATTCTAAAGCAGAATATGATACGAGTGCGAAGCGCTTGTTAGGACAAAAGAGTATATTGGCACATATACTGGTGAAGACTGTTGATGAATTTAAGGGTATGGACCCTAAGAAAGTGGTGGACAGTATTGAGGGAACACCTCATATTGGTACTGTGCCGGTGGAACCTGGTCTTACAAATGCAGTCAGTGAGAAAAATGGAGAACGGCTGGTTGGGTTTAACACGGAAAATGGAGAAGTTAATGAAGGACTGATAAGATTTGATATTGTCTTTTATGTACGTATGAAAGATGGTTTATCACAGATTATTATAAATGTGGAGGCACAAAAAGATGAACCGAATGGATATGAAATTTTAAACAGAGCAATCTTTTATGTGAGCAGACTGATTTCTTCGCAAAAAGAACGCGATTTTGAAAATTCTAGCTATGATGATATTAAACGGGTGTATTCCATTTGGATATGCATGAATATGAAGGAAAACACCATGAGCTATGTACATCTCACAAAAGAAGATTTAATAGGTTCCTATGAATGGAAAGGAAATCTTGATCTGCTGAATATTATTATGATTGGATTAGCAAAGAAACTGCCTGAGCATGATGAAACATATGAGTTGCACAGACTATTGGGAGCATTGTTGTCACAGGATCTTACAGTGGATGAAAAATTAAATATCATAGGAAATGAATATGATATCCCTATTGAGGAAAATTTCAGAAAGGATGTGAGCGTTATGTGTAACTTGAGTCAGGGAATTGAAGAAAAAGGAATTGCAATTGGAGAGGCTGGACTTATTGTCAAAATGTATAAAAACGGTTTTACTGCAGAACAGATAGCGGCAGCTACAGATAAAGATCTAGAAGCAGTGAAAAAAATTATTGCCGACAAGGAGCCTATGCCAGCATAGGAAAATGTTATTGGGAATAAGAAGCCTTTGAGTGTAATGACTTGAAGGCTTCTTCTGGATAATTGGGAAAATGATATTGTGTTGAATAAAGAACTTTTGGCGAAGCGGTTCAAAAAATAGAAGAAGAAATTTATTATATGAAAAAATGGAGGATTGTATGAAGCTTTTGATCGTAGTAGACATGCAGAACGATTTTGTTACAGGGAGCCTTGGAACAAAGGAGGCTCAGGCGATTGTGGAAAACGTCGTCTGCAAAATCAAAGAAACCCCGGCAGAACAGATCTATGTGACGCAGGACACGCATCCGGAACAGTATTTGCAGACAAAAGAAGGACTGCATCTGCCGGTTGCGCATTGCATCGAGGGAACCGATGGACACTGCCTGTGCCCGGCAGTAGAGCAGGCACTGGAAGAAAAACAGGTGGATGCAGCGAGAAAAATTCAGAAGCCCACCTTTGGCTCCATGGAGTTGATTGAGAAACTGCGCTCGGACGAGAAAATCGTCGCGGATTCGAACCTGCAGATCGAGCTGGTCGGACTCTGCACCGGAATCTGCGTGCTCTCCAACGCGATTTTATGTAAGGCTGCATTTCCTGAGGCAGATGTGATCGTTGATGCGGCAGCGTGCGCCTGCGTGACGCCTGCTTCTCATGATACTGCGCTGGCGGCAATGAAGCTGTGCCAGATCGAAGTGGAGAAGGAAGGAAAAGAACCCTGGCGGGACTAAAAAGCGGGACTGAAAAAATTTGAAATTTTGTTGACAGAATCGAAAAGGATGCTATAATGAAATCAAACATATGAATAATTGTTCATATGAAAGAAAAATAATGGAAAACAGAAGCACCCATAGATGCTGCAAGACAGGAAAAGAGAGGATTTTATCATGAAAAAAACTTACAAAATCGACGTTGACTGCGCAAACTGTGCAAACAAAATGGAAGACGCTGCAAAGAAGACTGCAGGCGTTAAGGACGCAACGGTAAACTTCATGACCCTGAAAATGTCCGTGGAATTTGAAGAGGGTGCAGATGTAAAGGCCGTTATGCAGGATGTATACAAAAACTGCAAAAAGGTAGAGGATGACTGCGAGATCTTCCTGTAAAAGAAGACAAATCTGCAGGCTGTAGCCGTCATGGACAGTCTGCAGATTTAATGTTTTTACTGAAAGGGGAAAGGCATGAATAAGAAACAGAAAAAAGTATTGACCAGGATTATCGTGGCAGCAGTGCTGATGGTTGTGCTGAGCCTGCTTCCGGTAGATGGCTGGCTGAAATTTGTGCTGTTTATGATTCCGTATCTGGTGATCGGCCATGATATTTTGTTAAAGGCCTGGAAGGGTATTTTAAACAGACAGGTTTTTGATGAGAACTTTCTGATGGCGGTAGCGACCATCGGCGCGATCCTTCTGGGGGATTATAAAGAAGGCGTTGCGGTTATGCTCTTTTACCAGATCGGTGAGCTGTTCCAGAGCTATGCGGTGGGTAAGAGCCGCAGAAACATCAGTGAGCTGATGGATATCCGCCCGGATTATGCAAATATTGAAAAAGAAGACGGAACACTGGAGCAGGTTGATCCGGATGAGGTTGAAATTGGCAGCGTGATCGTTGTACAGCCCGGAGAAAAGGTGCCGATTGATGGCGTGATCGAAGAGGGACGCACAAGCTTAAATACCAGCGCTCTGACCGGTGAGAGCCTTCCGAGAGAAGTCGGCGTTGGGGACGAAGTCATCAGCGGCTGCATCAACATGTCCGGCGTGCTGAAAATCCGGACGACAAAAGAGTTTGGGGAATCGACGGTATCGAAGATCCTGGATATGGTAGAAAATGCAAGCTCCAAAAAATCCAGATCCGAGAATTTTATTTCGAAATTTGCAAAATACTATACGCCTGCGGTCTGCTACGGAGCCCTGGCGCTGGCGGTTTTGCCTCCTCTTGTACGGCTGCTGTTTCTTGGAATGGCACCGGAATGGGGCGATTGGGTGATGAGAGCACTGACTTTTTTGGTAATCAGCTGTCCGTGCGCACTGGTCATCAGCATTCCCCTGAGCTTCTTTGCCGGAATCGGCGGTGCGAGCAACGCAGGTGTTCTGGTGAAAGGCTCCAACTATCTGGAAACACTTTCCGAAACCAAATATGTTGTATTTGATAAGACAGGAACCATGACGCAGGGCGTGTTTGAAGTAAGCGGTGTGCATCATTCTTCCATGGATACAGAGAAGCTGCTGGAATACGCAGCACTGGCGGAATGCCATTCCTCCCATCCGATCAGCAAGAGCCTTAAAAAGGCATACGGCAAGCCCCTGGATCCGAGCCGTGTAACGGATGTCGAAGAGATCAGCGGCAACGGTGTGACTGCAAAGGTGGACGGCGTAAGGGTTGCAGCAGGCAACAGCAAGCTGATGGAAAAGCTCGGTGTGGATTGTATGGAATGTCACAGCGTCGGAACCGTTGTTCACATGGCGGTGGATGGCAAATATGCCGGACATATCCTGATCTCGGATCAGATCAAGCCTCATGCAAAGGAAGCTATCGCGGCATTGAAAAAATGCGGCGTGAAAAAGACGATCATGCTGACCGGCGACCGCCGGGAGGCAGCACGTCAGGTTGCGGAAGAGCTCGGTATTGATGAGGTACACAGCGAGCTTTTGCCCGGCGACAAGGTAGCGCAGGTAGAAAAACTTCTGGATGAAAAAGGCGAAAAGGAAAAGCTTGCCTTTGTGGGAGACGGCATCAACGATGCACCGGTGCTTTCCCGTGCGGATATCGGTATCGCAATGGGGGCACTGGGCTCGGATGCAGCGATCGAGGCGGCGGATATTGTTCTGATGGATGATGATCCGTTAAAGATTTCCAAGGCCATCAGGATTTCCAGAAAGTGCCTGAGAATCGTTTACGAAAATATTTATTTCGCAATCGGTGTCAAAGTGATCTGCCTGATCCTCGGCGCCCTCGGCATTGCGAATATGTGGGCGGCGATCTTCGCAGATGTGGGGGTTATGGTTATCGCCGTGCTCAATGCGATCCGTGCCCTGAACGTGAAAAAACTGTAAAGAAAATGGAGAGAACCATGCAGGAAAAAGAAGAACTGGAAATGGATCACTGTGAAGAAACGGAGGTTCACGAAGAGCTGCTCAAAATCGTACAGGAAAAGCTTCCCAAAGAGGAAGAACTTTATGATCTGGCGGAGCTTTATAAGGTATTTGGAGATTCTACCCGTATCCGGATTCTGTTTGTTTTGTTTGAAGCGGAGGTCTGCGTCTGCGACCTTGCGGCAGCCCTGCAGATGACGCAGTCGGCGATTTCCCATCAGCTGCGCATTTTAAAACAGAATAAACTGGTCAAAAGCAGAAGAGAAGGAAAATCCATCTTTTATTCCCTGGCGGACGGACATGTCCGCACAATCATCAATCAGGGACTGGAGCATATCGAGGAAGGCTGAAGGTCTTTTCGGAAGCAATAGAAAAAACAGGCGGAGGTACAGAAGAAAACTGTGCCGCCGCCTGTTTTTTTGACAGAACTCTATTTTCGATAACTGTGGAATTATTGAACGGATTCGTTCTTTGCAAAAAACGCCACTGCGATGGCGCCGGGACCGACATGGGTTCCGATGGCACCTCCGATGGTTCCGATGGGCAGATGCTCGACATGCTCTTTCCAGATCTCTGCACTGTCGGAAATGTATTTCTGCAGCAGTGCGTCGCTTAACCCGGTGTAGCCCAGGAAAAACGGCCGGGAAAAATCAATGCCGTCCTTCTGAATCTGCTGGATCAGGAAGTTGTTGCCCTGGCGGGAGCCCCGTGCCTTACCCAGCAGTGCAACCTCACCATCCACAACGGAGACCACCGGCTTGATGGAAAGCAGGCTTCCGGCGATGGCAACGGTTTTGGAAATTCTGCCGCCTTTTTGCAGATATTCCAGGGTATCCAAAAGAGCGATCACTCGCAGATTTTCTTTTTCATGGTTCAGGGTCTCTACGATGGTGTGGATATCTGTGCCGGCATCCTTCATGCGCAATGCATATTCCACGATGGCCTTTTCCCCGACGGCAACGTTTAAGCTGTCTACGATATAAACCTCTCCGCCGGTTTCGGCTGCGGCGATGTTGGCACTCTGCCAGGTTCCGGAGAGCTTGGAGGAGATCGTGATGATCAGTGCAATGTCGCCCTGTTCATGGATTTTTCTGATTGCAGCCTCGAAGGCATAGGGGGAAGGCTGGCTGGTGGTCGGCAGCACCTGTGTTTCGATCATCTTTTCATAAAACTGTCTGTGGGTTAAGTTGACGCCGTCCAAATATTCTTCATCGCCAAAACGGATGGTCATCGGAAGGACGGTCAGGTCTGTGCGGGAGCAATCGACGATATCCGATCCCGCGTCTGTAATAATCTGTATCTGATTCATGTGATTCGTTACCTCCATTCCGCAGGCCCGTTGGGCTGCGTGGCCGATCGATTTCCCAAGTCGGCCTGGAAAGCATAACATATATTTGTTGATGTGTCAACAAAGATGGAAAAGCTACAGCACAATCGCCCTTGTGGATTTGCGAACCTCCAGAAGAGGCGACATCACACGGTGTGTCACCTGCGGATCACGGGTTTCGATCTGATGTTTCAGAATCGTGCCGGCTTCTTTTCCCATCAGATATTCGGACTGACTAATGTGGGTAAAGAAATCGGGACGCTGGGATTCTACCAGCGGTTTATCAAAGGACATCAGGGAGATATCCTCAGGAACCCGGAGGTTCATTGTGGCAAACAGGCTGTAGAGATAGGCGCAGGTAGTGGATTCTGCTGCAATAAAGGCAGTGATGCGCTCCTCCCGGATCAGCTTCATCATTTGCTTCTGATAGTGAACGTAGGGCTGATGCTTGTTGAAGAAATCCCAGATCGTAATGGAGGATTCCGGAATATTGCGTGCCTCCGCTTCTTGCAAAATGCCGTCGATACGGGAGCGAACCGTGAAGGTATTCCGCCGGGCAGAAGAGACGAAGCAGATGCGCTGATGTCCGAGGGCGTGGAGATGACGCAGACAGAGTGCACCGCCGGTTTTATTGTCCCCAATGACATAGCTGGTATCCAGACGCGGAAGATTCCGGTCGATGAGGACCAGGGGATATTTCTGCAGCAGCAGATAAAGCAGCTGCTCGCTGAAAAATGGCTGATCCTGAGGGAACAGAACGATTCCGCTGATGCCGGTGTCGATACATTTTTGCAGCAGCCGGTTTTCCAGAGAAGGATTGAAGCTCTGGAAAAGGTGACAGATATAGGAATCCATGGGAAATGCAGAAAGTATGCCATTTACCATGGATAACGAAAACTGATCGGAGATGGACGGCAGGATGCAGGCAATCTCGGTAAAAGCAGTATCAGAGGTACTGCCTTCCGGGACAGCAGGAAGCTGCGCGGAGGCAGAAGCCGGCAGCAGGACACTGGGAGCTTCCAGCGGGACCTGAGCCGCAGCAGCAAGGGGAGAAGCACTTCTGGCGACAAAAGAGCCTTTATTTGGAAAGCGGGTAATCAGACCCTCTGCCTTTAATTCGTTCAGGGCCTTGGAAACCGTAATCCGGCTGACATTGTATTTTTGCATGAATTCCCGCTCTGTCGGCAGCTTGTCGCCCGGAAGCAGCAGGCTGTTTTCGATCTGGGAACGAACATCCTCCATGAGCTGCTGATAAAGGGGTTGATTTGTCTTTTCCATATAAAATCCTCATTTCCGAAGTAATCCTTCTATATAACTTCTATATAACTTCTATTTTACTTTGCTATGTATGCTATGCTGCGGTATGCGAAAAAATCTGATAATAATAAAAAATATCCTGAAATATTTTCTTAATAGTCTGTAAAATACTATAGAAAAATGATAATTCTAACAAAAACAATACTCTTTACCGCACTACCTATAAAAACTATACCATGATTTGATTAGAAAGTCAAATTATGTTTTGTTATATTTGCTATGTCGATATCGACATAATTCACGTAGCAAAGTTATTCATAATTCACAAAATAGACATAATTTATTAAAAAAGGCTTGCAAAGTGAACAAAATGTGGTAACCTTGTGTTCACAAGGGGCAAGACAAAATAAGCAAGCCTGAGATGCGGATGAGACGACTGAGTACTATTTGTCATGTTTGTATTGAGTGGCTGGTCTTGCAAGGGAGCGCGCTCTGTGTGATGGGGAAAGGACAGAGCTGCGATCGGGGAGTGATCCACCTTACGGTATAAAAAGGAGAGGAAAACATGGCAAAAGCAATTGCAAAGCCTGCCATCAGCGCAGAGCAGAAACAGAAAAACAAGAAACAACTAAGGATACAAATAAAACGGCACTGGATGCTCTATTTGTTCCTCCTTCCCTGCATCGTCTGGCTGCTTGTATTCTGCTATACGCCGATGGCAGGCATTGTTCTTGCTTTTAAGAACTATCGGTTTGACCTCGGAATCTTCGGAAGCGAATGGGCTGGACTCAAGCATTTCAGGAAGTTCGTTACATCACCGGAGTTCTGGATGACCATTAAGAACACTCTGGTAATCACCAGCCTGAAGCTGGTCGTCTGCTTCCCGGCACCGATCATCCTGGCGCTTCTGTTAAATGAAGTAAAAGCAGAACGATTCAAAAAGACCGTTCAGACTCTGAGCTACCTGCCCAACTTCGTATCCTGGGTCGTAGTAGTACAGCTGATGACGACGATCTTCACACCCTACGGCGGTATCTTCAATGACATCCGTCAGATGATGGGAAAAGAAGCGATCTTCGTAATGGGTGAGAAAAATGCATTCCTTCCGCTGGTTATTTTCTCAGACCTCTGGAAGAACGTAGGCTGGGGCTCTATTGTATATCTGGCAGCCATCACCGGCGTGGATCAGGAATTGTATGAAGCGGCATCCATTGACGGCGCAGGCCGCTGGAAATGTACCTTGCATATCACGATCCCGGAAATTTCCGTCACCATCGGCATTATGTTCATTATGGCAGTAGGCGGTATGTTAAACGCAGGCTATGATCAGATCCTTCTGCTGCAGCAGCCGGCAAATAACCAGATCTCTCAGGTACTTGATACATACATCATTCAAACCGGTATCCGATATGGTAAGTTTGAATACGCGACGGCCATCGGCTTGTTTAAATCCGTGTTCTCTCTGATCATGGTGGCAGGTACGAACTACCTGACCCAGAAATACGCCGAAGTAGGCTTATGGTAAAAGGAGGAGGGGAAACACATGAAAATCAAAGAGCCAAGAGGCCGTAAAATATTTAAAGCTTTTAACTACACATTCCTGGCCCTGCTGGGAATTGCAACCTTCTATCCCTTCTGGTATGTGCTGATCGCTTCCTTTAATACAGGACGTGACTTCATGCGAGGCGGCGTGTGGATCTGGCCGAGAGCCTTCACACTGGAGAACTACCAGATGGCATTTGAGGATCCGACCATCGGAACCTCCCTGCTGATCTCTGTTTCGGCAACCATCTTATCGATCGTTTTAGGATTGATCGTTACCGCACTTGCTGCCTATGCGCTGAGCATCAAGACGCTGCCGGGAAAAACCTTCATGAACTTCTTCTGGTACTTTACAACGATCTTTGGCGGCGGCATGGTTCCTTACTACATGGTGCTGCGTGACCTGAAACTGACCAGCAGCTTCTGGCTGTATGTCATTCCTGGATTATATAGCTTTTACAACTTTGTTTTGCTGAGAAGTAACTTTGCAACGATTCCGGGAGAATTAAGAGAATCCGCACAGCTGGACGGTGCAAATGACTGGACCATCCTGAGCAGGATTTATCTTCCTCTTTCCAAGCCGATCCTGGCAACTCTGACATTGTTCATCGGTGTCGGCAAGTGGAATGACTGGTTCACAGGTGCTTACTATCAGAGTAAAGCAGCTCTGTATCCGGCAGCTACCGTATTACAGAAGATTTTAAGCGAAGCGACTGCTTCCAGCCAGATCAAGGCAGGACAGGAAACACAGCTTGGTAATGTAACAAGCTTTACCTCCCAGTCTCTGCAGATGGCATTCGTAATGATCCTGACGATGCCTATCGTTGTGATCTATCCGTTCTTACAGAAATATTACGTAAAGGGCGTTATGGTAGGATCCGTCAAGGGCTGACGCCTGAGACAAAAACGGCGACAGCTGTTATTCATGACAATAGAATGCTTGCAGAGCGTGCATTCTATTGTTACAACTTGAAACATACGGCAATGCAGGACGGGGGTTTCTGCAGCCGTTTGTCAATAAAATAGGAGGACATAGGTATGAAGAGAAAGGCATTAGCACTGGTGCTGACCGCAGCAATGGCGGCTACAGCATTGGCAGGCTGCGGAAGCAGCGCAGACACTGGTTCTGCATCCACAACACCCGCTGCATCGGAGGATACAGCAAAGGATGACACAGCTGCGGCTGACACCGAAGAAGACGGTGACTATTACGTAGACGAGGACGGAAACAAGTATAAGAAGTTTGACGATGTTCAGCTGAAGATGCTGGTATGCTGGAACGGCGGCTTCAACACTGCTGACGATCAGTATAACAACGAGGTTGCAGCTGCAATTCGTGACAAGATCGGCGTTACCGTAGAATTTGAAGGAATCATGATGAGTGAAGATGAGAAGCTGAACATGGTGTTCGCTTCCGGCGATATGCCCGATATGATCAATGCGCCTTACTGGGGGGGGCAGCTCCGGTTCGACTGGGATCATCAAAAAGGCTGGCGCAGAAGGCCGTCTGATCGATATCAAAGATATGCTTCCCAACTATCCTAATATCTCTGATGCATGGGATGTAGGCGTTATCAGCCAGAAATATCTGGAAAATGATATCGACGATCCTTCCTTCAATGGTGCAAGATACATTCTGCCTACCGAGGTTGCAGGTGATGTAGAAGATATCGCACAGTGGAACTACGGTGTATTCGTTCGTGGCGACGTTCCGGAAGCTCTGGGTATCGATCCTACCTCCATCAAGACCACGGAAGAGCTGCTGGACTTCATGCAGAAGGCAAAGGACTATGGCTTTAAGGATGTAAACGGCAACGATTGTATCGTTGCTACCACCTTCCATAACGGCTGGTCCTATGATAACTACTTACAGAGCTACAATGAGAAGAAGCTGACTGGCTACTCACTGGATGCTGACGGAAACGTAACTTATGATAAGTTAAGCGAAAACTATGTAAACAAGAATCTGGTTGTATGGAAGATGGTTCATGACGGACTGCTGGACAAAGAGTGCTTCACAACAACGGATGATGCTGCAAATGAAAAAGTCGGCAACGGTACTGCACTGTTCACCTGCGCACAGTATGGTGTAACCGTCAACGCAACCAAGCAGAGCGGTTTGTATGACAGCAATCCTGAAATGCGCTACACATGGGTTGGACCTCTGAACTACTCTGACGGTTCTGCACAGGTTCAGATTGAATCCGAAGGTAGAAGCGGATCTCCTGCTATTATCTTCCCTACCACCTGCTCCAACATCGATGCTGCTATGACATGGCTGGACTATGTAAACAGCAAAGAAGGCACAAAGCTGATCTGCTACGGCTTCGAAGGCGATACCTACGAGCTGAATGCAGATGGACAGCCTCGTATGAATGCGGAACTGGCCGAGCGTTATGCAACCGATTCTGAGTCTGTTACCAAGGAACTGCGTCAGAGAGGTATCGGCTACATGGCAGGCAGAAGCTATGTTGCAAAGAAGAACGCCAAGTGGTTTGGCGAGTCCGCTCCTTTCGAAGCTGATGCTGAGAACGAGTACATCACCGCTTATAAGAAAGTTCATCCTGTAGAAATCCTTAAGGGTTATGCTATCGATGCTATGGCTCCTGGATATGAGAACTACTCCGACTTCTCCGAATGGGCATTCGATGATGTAAAAGAAAAAGAATACGTTGAGCGTGCATTCTTCGCTGATACCGAAGAAGAAGCAAGACAGATCATTCTTGACTATCAGGAATACTTAAAGACAAACAATGGCGGTGAGATGGAGAAATTCCTGGACTACATGACCGAACAGTCTAAGACCAGAGATGACTTCGCTTACTAAGGCAGAATTCAACTTATCAATGGAGACAGATTACAATATAAAATACAGAGTATAACAGGTAACGTTCTCTGAGAAATAAGGATCAGGGCGGGAAACGGAACTTAATGTAAGGAAGGATTTCATTGGATTAAGGGAAGCTTCCCGCCCTTTTTTTCATCGTACGTATAGGAAACTTCGTTTCCATACGATAAAAACGCTCCGCGAGGATGCGCACTCGGCGCAAGGGTAGATGGTTGCTGAAGCAACCGCGCCTCGGCGCGAGAATGTGCCAAGGCACATTCTTTTTATTCATACAGATCATACAGAATCACATTCCGGGTGGGGGCCGGATAAAAAGGAGGGCTTATAAATGGCTTATATCAGATCGAAAAAAGAGGAATTGACAGGCTATCAGGCAAGCGGGGAGATCCGACCTTCGGTAGACCTTGGCTGTGACTTTATTATGGTGTACGGAATCGATCCGACAATGCCGGAGAGAATCCGTCAGTACAGAGAAAAAGGCTATGTCATCCATCTGATGACCGGTATCGCATGGGGCGAATATCAGGAATATCTGGACGGCAAGTGGGATGGCAGAAAGCACTGGGATGAAGGTCAGGTGGACAGAAACGGCAAAGACGTGATCCATAACCCGACGGTACCCTATATGGTTCCGACGGTTTCCTTTTCGGAATATCTGACAGATCGTCTGAAGGTTGCCGTAGATGCCGGCGTGGAAGCAATCCATGTGGAAGAGCCGGAGTTCTGGGATAAGAGCGGTTACTCAGAAGCGTTCAAGAGAGAATATGAAATTTATTACAAAGAACCCTGGAAGCCTCAGCATGAAAGTCTGGATGCACAGTATAAGTGTGCAAGATTGAAGACTTATTTATATAAGAGAACCATCGACCGCGTGAGTGCGGCGCTGAAGGAATACGCAAAGGTGAAATATCAGAAGGATCTGCGCTTCTATGTTCCAACGCACAGTCTGTTAAACTACACTCAGTGGAAGATCATGAGCCCGGAGGCTGAGCTGATCAGTATTCCGACGGTAGATGGCTACATCGCGCAGATCTGGACCGGTACGAGCCGTGAAGCGAACGTTTACGAGGGTGTATACAAAGAGCGTACCTTTGAAACGGCATATCTGGAGTATGGTGTGATGCAGGAGCTGGTAAAGGGCACCGGCCGCCGGATGTGGTTTTTAAATGACCCCATCGAAGACCTTCCCTCCTATACCTGGGAGAATTACGAATACAACTACAGAAGAACCGCAGTGGCATCCCTGCTGCATCCGCATATCTGGCATTATGAGATCTGCCCGTGGCCTCACCGCGTATTTGACGGACGCTACCCAAGATTCCAGCCCAGAATTGCAGAAAAGATTGAAACAAGCTTCGAGACCGACCAGTCCAAGCCGATCCCTCAGAGCTATTCCACGCTGCTGTCCGGCATGTTCCAGCTTTTCGGTGACATGGAGCAGAGCGATATCCTCTTTGAGGGAGGTACAGACGGGGTAGGCGTATTTATGTCCGACAGCGGACTGTTCCAGAGAACCTTCCCGGACGGTATCGTGGACGGCGAAGAACTGGGCGACCGTTTCAGAGCTGCAATGCACAAAAACTCCGGTAATCCCGTGGATGAAGAAGCAGCTGCCAGGCTGATGAAGGAGATCGGGGAAAAGGATTCCCTGATGTACGACTTTATTCAGAGCGCAGCATTCCCGAACTTCTTCGGCGTGGCAATGCCCCTTGTAAAATACGGTCTGCCGATCCATCCGGTTCAGTTGGACAACGTGCGTCGTTTTGCCGGATATCTGGAGGATTACAAGTGTCTCGTACTGAGCTATGAATATATGAAACCCGATGCACCGGACGTAAACGCAGCCGTTGTTTCCTGGATCAGAGAGGGCGGCACGCTGATCTATGTCGGCGATGGCAGTGACCCGTTCCATAAGATCGACGCATGGTGGGGACAGAGAGGCTATGCAAATCCTGCAGAGCATCTGTTCGAGCTGGCCGGACTGGGGAGAGATCCCAAGGAAGGCGTACATGAAGTTGGCGCCGGCAAGATCGTTGTCTGGAAGGAGCTTCCTGCAAGAATCTGCTTAAGTAAAGAGCTGGCAGATCAGTACCGCAGCCTGGTTCAGAAGACGCTGGCAGATACCGGCATCACCTGGACCTACAGAAACGACCTGACCCTCCATCGCGGACCTTATGTGATTTCTTCCGTTATGGCAGAGAGCGTAAGCGACGAGAAGAAGGTATTTACAGGCGTTTATGCGGATCTGATGACAAACGATTATGCAATTATCCATGAAAAAGATGTTGCACCGGATGATGTAGCCCTGCTGTTTGATTTTTCCAAAATCGAAGGCGAAGATTTCCGTATTGTCGGAACCTCTGCCCGCGTAGAAGAAGGCGAGACAACAGAAAACGGTGTAATGTTGAGACTCAAAACCGCAGATAAGATCAAGGCATTCACCAGAGTGCGCCTGCCCAAGCAGCCCACAGACATCAAGGCGATTGACGAAGACGGCGAAGCTGTTGCAGTGGAAAGCTCCTGGGATGAGGAGACAAAGACTCTGCTTGTATCTTATCAGAGCGTATCCAAGGAAGTGTGTGTAACAGGAAAATGGGCATAAAAGCGAATATTTTTAATATTCAGCATTTCAGCGTTCATGACGGGCCCGGCGTGCGGACTGTAGTTTTTTTCAAGGGCTGCAGCCTGCACTGCCGTTGGTGCCACAATCCGGAATCCATCCATGCCGCAAAGGAAATTTTACTCTATCCGGACCGCTGTATTGGCTGTATGGCATGCCGGGAGGTCTGTCCGGTGGGGGCGCAGGTCTTTGACGAGACGGGACACTGGATCGACAGAAGCAAATGTATCCACTGCTTCAAATGCTGTGAGGAATGCTATGCGGATGCACTGGTCAGCGTCGGAGAATGGCGGGATACGGACAGCATCTTAAAAGAGATTCTGGAAAATAAGGGATATTTCGACCAGTCAAAGGGCGGCGTGACATTTTCCGGGGGAGAATGTATGCTGCAGCCGGATGCCCTGACGGAGCTGTTAAAGGGCTGTCAGGCGGCAGGCATACACACCGCGGTGGATACTGCCGGAAATGTCCCGTGGGAATCCTTTGAACAGGTGCTGCCCTATACGGATCTGTTTTTATACGACATCAAGGCAATGGATGCCGATGTCCACAAAGCCTGCACCGGAGTGGAGAACGGACGGATTCTGGAAAACTTTACAAGGCTTGCCGACCGGGGCGAAAACATCTTCGTCCGTTATCCCTACATTCCGGGTATGAACGATGATCAGGTGGAAAAGATCGCAGAGTTTTTACACCGGTGGCAGCAGATCGAAGCAGAGCTTCTGCCGTACCACAAGCTGGGAAATTCCAAGTACAGGGCGCTGGAGGCACAGAACGTGTTTGAGGGGACCGTTCCGCTAAAGGACGAGGTGGAAATGCTGAAAAAGAAGTATGGATTCCAGTGATTCGATTAGAAAGGGAAGTGTATGAATACGGAGAAGACGAAGGTATCGCCGTTATACCTGCAGCTGATTGAGGGGATGCATCGGGATAAGCTAAAGATCAACGATGCAAAGCTTGCACGGCATGGGTCCATCGATATCGATGACCACGGATTTATTGATTTTCCGGAATTTACTTTTGAGCCGGAAACCTGCGAGGACGGTCTGGTACACGGTTGTGCATGTATCGGGCGAAATTTCAGACGTTTCTTAAATGAAATGCCGAAATATATCAATCCCAACAGCGCGCTGGCATGCTGCTGGGTGGGCACATTCGACCGGTTCGCACCGTTTGGAATTGCGGATGAGGACAAACCCCACGAGCTGGATGAGACCATCAAAAAGTACCGCATCACACAGGCGGGCTTCGGCGGTATGAACCATCTGTGCCCGGACATGGAGATCGGTTTAAGAGAGGGCTGGAAGGGACTTCTGGAAAAGATTCGTTATTACAGAAAGAAAAACAATCCGCCGGATCCTGATTTTTATGAGGGAGAGGAGCAGCTTGTGCTGGGGATCCTGGAGTGGGTAAAGGCGCATCAGGTTTATGCGCAGGAGCTGGCTGCAAAGGAAAGTGATCCGTTTTTGAGAGACAATTATCTGGCGATTGCAAAGGTAAACGGTGAGCTGTGCGAGCACGAGCCCCGCACCTTCCGGGAAGCAGTGCAGTTTTTAGCACATTTCCAGGCGGTGGATCGCACGTTTTATGCAGGCGGTGCGCTGGGGGCGCTGGATACGCTTCTGGAAGAATATTTTGAACGGGATATCGAAAGCGGTATCCTGACGGAAGAAGAGGCAGTCTGGATGATTGCCAGCCTGTTCTTCAACGATACGCATTACACCCAGATCGGCGGACTGACGCCGGCAGGAGACCGGGAAGTGACGAGCCGCCTGTCGTTCCTGATTCTGGATGCAATGCACCTGTTAAAGATCCCGACCAACCTCGGTATTCGCGTCCATGCACCCATCGCAGGACAGGGACCGGAGCCGGAGATTCTGTTAAAAAGGTCGGTAGAATATACGATAGAGGATGGCTACGGTGTATGCTACTCGCTGGAAAAAGGCATCAGCGAGGGTTTTTCCAAAAACGGCTTTCCAATAGAGCTGGGGCGGATGCGTGTCAAATGCGGCTGCAACTGGGTGGCGATCCCCGGACGGGAATATCCGCTGCAGGATGTAACCCGCGTGAACATGGCGGTTGCCCTGCACTATGGGTTAAAGGATCTGCAGGCGCAGGAAACACGCGACCTGGATCTGCTCTGGGAGCGTTTCACTTATCATTTGCAGGCGATGGTGGAATGTGTCAAGGCTGGCTATGACAAGCATTATGAAGTCATGCAGAGAAACCGCCCGGAAATCGTGCTGAATCTGTTTATGCACGGTCCGATCGAAAGGGGCTTAAATTGCTCCAATGGCGGCGTGGACATTCTGGATCTGAATATCGACGGCATTGCGTTGGCCACCGTAGCGGACTCGTTTGCGGCGATCGAACAGCGTGTTGTAGAAGAAAAGAAGCTAACCTGGGATCGACTCTTCGAACTGCTGGATACCAACTATGAGGGCGCAGAGAGAGAACGCCTGATGCTCAAAAACATCCGCCGTTTCGGTTCTCCCGGCTCCCGCGCCCAGGACTGGGCAGTACGCATCCGGGACTATTATGTAGCACTGTGCAAGGGCTCTCCGACCAGGAAGCATCATCTGATGATCGTTCCCGGACTGTTCTCCCACGGCGATGTTTATGCCTATGGAAAGACGCTGGAGGCAACGCCCAACGGCCGCTTTGCCGGAGATGCGATTTCCCATTCTTCCGAACCGGACCCCGGATTTGCAAGAGGTGTGGATACGTTCTCCCCTGTTTTAAAGGCAAATGCGGTAGCACTGACACAGGCAGGATATGGCAACTCTGCTCCGCTGCATCTGGATATCGACACCGGACTGATTCAGCATTCCGGCGGTGTGGACGCCCTCGTTGCACTGATCCATGCGCATGAGCAGGCAGGCGGTACGCTGATCAATATGAACTGCGTATCCAAAGAAAAACTGTTAAAAGCACACGAAGACCCGAAAGCTTATCCGGATCTGGTTGTGCGTGTCACAGGATATTCGGCATTCTTCGCGTCGCTGTCCAAAGAATACAGGCAGCAGATCGTAGACCGTTTCCTGGACGAATAAAATCAGGAACTGCCGGGCGGCGGAAATTTCGCATCCGCCGTCCGGATATCCATAGAACAACAGAATGCTATCTGTTGTCATAAAAAAGAGGAGGATACAAGTTATGACACTCGCAGAAAAATTTACCCGGCTCAAGACCTCCGTTGGCGGCAACCGGGAAAAAATGCACTTTGAGGACACCTTCGGCATGCCGAAGGAGGAGCAGGCGCACATCACCCGCCCCGGCCGCGCGAACGCAAGAATCCTTGCAGAGCTGGAATTTGCCCTTCATTTATCCGAGGCAGAAAACGGCAAATACGACGCTGCTTTGGAGGAAGCGCTGGATTATCTGCTGGAAAAACAGCAGACCGAGGGCGTACTGACCGATCAGGCCTGTGAAGAGGCAGAGGAAATCCTTGAGCCGATCGCAGAGGAAGCAAAATCCTATGAGCTGATCCTGGCAGCCCATGCGCATATTGACATGAACTGGATGTGGAGCTTCAACGAAACCGTTTCCATCGTTCTTGCAACCTTCCGTTCGATTTTAAATATCATGGATCAGTATCCGGAGTTCTGCTTCTCCCAGTCCCAGGCTTCTGTATATAAGATTGTGGAAGAATATGATCCGGAGCTGATGGAGCGCATCAAAGCCCGCATTGCAGAGGGACGATGGGAAGTAACCGCCTCTGCATGGGTAGAGACAGACAAGAACATGCCCTCCGGCGAGTCTCTGCTGCGTCATATCCAGTACACGAGAGAATATCTGTCCAAGGTTTGGGGCGTAAAGGATTTTGATCTGGATTTCTCCCCCGATACCTTCGGACACAGCGCAAACGTGCCGGAAATCGATCAGTTCGGCGGCGTAAAATATTTCTACCATTGCAGAGGCAATGCCCGCCGTGACGTGCTGTACCGTTATCAGGCTCCATCCGGAAAAGAAGTCCTTACCTACCGCGAGCCCAACTGGTATAACGGTGCGATTACACCACAGATTGGCGCAGGATTTATGGAAATCGTGAAAAAGAGCAGCGGCTTAAAGACCGGTCTGGTCGTGTACGGTGTGGGTGACCATGGCGGCGGCCCTACCAGACGTGACGTAGAGCGTGCACTGGAAATGCAGACCTGGAAAATTTATCCGAAGATCCGTTTCGGCACCTTCCGCGACTATTTCCATGAAGCAGAAAAAATCCGGGAAAAGCTGCCTGTTGTAAACGAAGAATTAAACTACTTTGCAAACGGCTGCTACACCACCCAGAGCCGCATCAAGAGAGGCAATCGCCGTCTGGAGGCTGCGTTCTACGATGCAGAAGCAATGAGCGCACTGGCTGGACAGAAGGTTGGCTTCCCGTATGCGAAGGAAAAGCTGACCAAGGCATGGGAGGATGTATTATTTACCCATTTCCACGACATCCTGACCGGCTCCTGCGTACAGGATTCCAGAGAGCATGCAATGGGACTGTTCCAGACCTCTATGGCAACTGCCAACACCCAGATCACAAACGCAATGCGCGTGATCGCAGAAAAGATCGATACATCCTCGATTCCGGTCGATATCGATGCATACAACAGCCAGTCTGAAGGCGCAGGCGTAGGCTACGGCATTGAAAACTTTGTGGGAGTGCCCAGCACCGAAAGAGGCAGCGGCAGAACCCGTATTTTCCATCTGTTCAACAGCCTGTCCCATGCACGCCGTGAGGTTGCAGAGCTGACCGTCTGGGACTGGACCGGAGATCTGCGCCGACTGGCAATGCGCGATGCAGACGGAAACGACATCCCGTTCCAGCTGGTTGACCACGAGCTGCAGCAGTACTGGGATCACAAATATATCCGCGTTTTAGTAGATCAGGAGGTTCCTGCCCTCGGCTATACCACTGTTGTGCTGTATGAAAAGGGATTGGATTCCTATCCGGTTTACTTACAGACAAATGAGCAGGTAACCCGCTGCTACGACGATGTTGTTCTGGAAAATGAGCAGACCATCGTTACCATCAGCGCAGAGACCGGACGCATCAAATCCCTGGTGGACAAGACGACCGGACAGGAGCTGATCGGCGAAGGAAAAGAAGCCGGACTTGTGTATCAGGAAACGGAATGCAAGACCTCCAGCGCATGGAACATCGGCAGAGCGATCAAAAACGTGCCGGTGGATCGTTGCGTAGAGCTGAGCAGAGCTGTGATCGGAGAACTCAGAAGCAATGTAACCGCACACTTTACCGTAGAAAATTCTACCGCAGAGGTGACCTATGTTCTGGAAAAAGACCAGCCGCTGGTTCGTGTAGAGCTGAAGGTAGACTGGAAAGAAATCGGCAAAGACATCATTCCGGTTCTGACCTGGCAGACGCCTCTGTCCTATCAGACCGATGCCTTCCGTTATGACGTGCCCGCAGGCAGCACTGTCCGCAGAGGTATCAACAACGATGTTCCCGGACTGCGCTATGGCATGGCGCTTCGCATGGACGGCAGCTCCGCAATCCTCGTTTCCGACAGCAAATACGGCTATCGCGGACAGAAGGAGAGCCTGAACCTGACACTGATCAACAGCTCTGTAAGCCCCGATCCTTATCCGGAACGCGGCATCCACACCATTACCCTCTGGGTTGGCGCAGCGAGCGGAGATGCGAAGGAAGCGGAAGATATCGCAACCGGCTGCAACCATAAGATCTTCTACCAGCCAACCAACTGCCACCACGGCGAGCTGCCTCTGGAGGACAGCCTGGTATCCGTTGCTTCCGACAGCGCAGTGATCACAGCAGTACAGCCTACCACAGACGGCTGCGTTCTGGTTCGCGGCTGTGAGACCTCCGGTGAGCGTTCTGCAGTGAAGTTAAGCTTCGGTACAGAAGTCAAAGAAGCACAGGCAGTTGACCTGTTCGAGGAAACAAAAGACAATGCCGTAGAAACAGACGGCAGCACCGTAACCGTGGAAGTAGATGGCAATGCATTGTTTGCGGTGAAGGTTCGGTTGTAAAAATATAAGAAGTGTAGTGATTGCTTTTGGTGGATGCTAAATTTGGTTGAACTGACCGCACGTTCAATTTATCTGATCACTTGTAGATCGATTCGCAAGTTACTTTAAAAGCTGGTCAGCCGTTAGTGAAACAAACGGTCAGTTTAGCCGAAATTTGCAAGGGAGAAAGTTATATGATTAGGTATGATAGAAAGAAGGAGTGTTGTAATGTTCCGTATAGTGTAAATATTTCCGTAACAGAAAAATGCCCATTAAAATGCCCTTTTTGCTTTCATGAATATGACAATGATAACGAATTAAGTGTCAATCAAGTATATAGATATATTGATGAACTGGCGAGTATGGGTACCGCACAGATTCAGTTTAGCGGAGGGGAACCACTTATTTACCCACATATATTAGAAGTGATATCATATGCTCATTCGAAGGGGATACGAGTTGTTATTTCTACTTCGGGAGTTACTATTACAGAGCAATATGCAAAAGAACTTAAGGATAGGGGACTTGATTGTTGTTATGTATCCTTGAATGGTTCCACAGCAGAGATTCATGAGATTACAAGAGATGGATATGAATTTACTATAAATGCACTTAAAATATTTAAAGAAATCGGACTGGTTACAGCAATTAATTGGGTAGCTGGGCATGATAATATAAATGATTTGGAAAAACTTATCGGTTTTGCCAAGAATTTGGGGGTAAGGCATATAAGTGTAATTCCCATGAAAAGGAGTGGAAGAAACAATGCATTTCAAGAGATGACAAAAGAGGACTTAGGGAAATTGATTGAATGTTTCAACAGAAATAAGGGCTACATTATTGCTGAGAGTTGTTTCGATTCATTGATAGCTAAAAAACAAAATTTTAAGAGTGTATCAGATGGATGTCGAGCAGGTAAATTTTATATGTCGATTAATGCAAAGGGCAGTTTTTTGTGTTGTCCGCATCTGCTTAATTCAGCAGCAGTTGCACCATCGATTGAAGAATATTGGAATAATGATGAATATATTTTAAAATTTCGACAGTATAGAGAATGCCCATGTTTAACAATACTTGTTTAGCAAGTATACAAAGAGGGTTTCTAAAAATAAAATTTTATAAATATATGAGGAGAAAGGGATGGAAAATCAAAGAGTTAAGCC
>OHNG01000258.1_pt1 | contig 30293 bp, 24 predicted proteins | sample 1569511 | NCBI WGS metagenome assembly OHNG01 (sample SAMEA3879530, study PRJEB24766) | human gut metagenome | biome: human-associated habitat; feature: feces | place: USA | collected 1985/1987
GTCCTTGCACATTCTGTAAACTATGTTATCACACTATACAGGCTTGCCCCTCCCGAAATATCGTAGTAATTACCATAAGCAATTTGAAATGAATTTATATAATAATTGTCGGTCATAGTTGATATTTGACAGATTTTAAAGTTCGATGAATGGTTAAGGTTTGGTGAAACGGGAGGGGCAAGCCGCCTCCCCTACGAAAAATCGGAAATGGTGGCAGATATATCATATCGTTAGAGTGACACAAACAATGTGGCTGTACAAAAACTATATCGCACAGATTACATACCGACAGCGCTATCTGTCGAACAGCACCATCAGAAGCAAAAACAATCTCCCGACTTTTTACGCTAACTTAATCGACGGCATATCACCGCCGATTTTTTGTAATTTATACCATCGCATTTCTGCGTTTTTACAGAATATCGTTTTTTCATACGCTCATAATAATAACGCACAGCATATTGATTATAAATATGCCGAACAGCAAAACGGATACTGAAATCCTAATGAACAGAATAAACGAAAGGAAAAACGGTATGAAAAAGACAGCAGCTATATTAGCTTCCATAGCCGCTATGAGTTTATGCGGTTTATCTGCGTCTGCGGCAGACGGCGATAACATCATTGACGGTGTGTTAAACGGCGCAGAGGAGATTGTTGACGGAGTTGTAAGCGGTGCGGAGGAAATCATCACTCCCGGCGGCTCGACCTCTGTTGACGAAAGCACAAACGACAGCACAGCTATACCCGACACGGTTTCACAGGTAACACCCGGTGACAGCACAAGCAGTACAGGCAACGTAAACACAGGTGTTCCCGCTTTCGAGCTTGCGGCACTCGGTGCGGCGGCAGTAGGCGGTCTTGCGGCTATGGCTATAACGGTTCGCAAGAACAACAAGTAAATTGCTGAAATAAAACAAAACGCTCCTGCTTTATTAGCGGGGGCATTTTGATTATTTACAGCGACAGGAAAAATTCATAGAATTTGCTTTAATTACCATCTTTGCCGTAAAAACGCTGTACAACAGATAAAAAAAGTAGTATAATATAATTTAATGTCGTGCTGTGGAGATACCTTTTATTATACGATTAATATTCTGACTTTCAAATTCATCTGAGCCTCTTGATTTTACAAAATCACATTACATACCATGCCAAAAACCTTGTTAAAATCATATCTCCGGCACTTTCGTCTGACCTCATATTTCAGATTCAGCCGTTCTTACGGCGAAAGAATATCTGCAATTAAACGAGGAAATATACATTATCTACATTATCAAGGAGTAAAAATGGAAAAACAAAAGCATAAACGCAGTTCCTTTTCGGGAAAGCTCGGATTTGTTCTTGCCGCAGCAGGTGCATCGGTAGGACTGGGCAATATCTGGAGGTTTCCGTATCTTGCGGCAAAATACGGCGGAGGAATTTTTCTGCTGATATATATCATCCTTGCGCTGACATTCGGCTATACGATGATAACCGCCGAAACCGCAATAGGCAGAATGACGCAGAAAAGCCCTGTCGGCGCATACCGTTCTTTCGGAAAGTCAAAATGGCTGACACTCGGCGGCTGGATAAACGCAGTAATACCGATTCTGATAGTGCCATACTACTCTGTTATCGGCGGCTGGGTCATCAAATATCTTTATGAATATATAATCGGAAACGGCGGACAGCTCGCCTCCGACGGATATTTTACAGGCTTTATTTCAAGCGGCGGCAGTGCCGAGATATGTTTCCTTATCTTCACGGCGCTTACGGTTGCGGTAATTTTCGGCGGGGTACGAAACGGCATCGAGCGTGTATCCAAGTTTATGATGCCTGTGCTTGTTATCCTTTCGATAATGATAACCGCATATTCCGTTACTATGCCCGGCGCACTTGAGGGCGTGAAATATTTCCTGATACCGAACTTCTCTAACTTCTCGTGGATGACGGTAGTATCCGCTATGGGTCAGATGTTCTACTCGCTGTCAATAGCAATGGGCATACTGATAACATTCGGCTCATATATGAAAAAGGACGTTTCAATAGAAAAGTCTACCACCAACGTTGAAATATTCGACACAGGCATTGCGATTATGGCAGGGCTTATGATAATACCTGCCGTATTTGCGTTCTCAGGCGGCGATCCCGATACACTGCAGGCAGGACCATCGCTGATGTTCATTACGCTTCCTAAGGTCTTTTCGGGCCTTTCGGCAGGAACGTTTGTCGGAATACTTTTCTTCTTCCTCGTTTTATGTGCGGCACTGACAAGCTCAATTGCACTTACAGAAAGTGCGGTTTCGACCTTTCAGGATCAGCTCGGCTGGGGCAGAAAGAAATCAACCGTAATAGTCACCGTTATTATGATAGCACTCGGAACGCTGTCCTGTCTTGGCTACGGACCGCTCGGCTTTGCGCAGATACTCGGAATGCAGATGCTCGATTTCTTTGACTTCCTTACAAACTCGGTAATGATGCCGATAGCGGCTATCGCAACCTGCCTGCTTGTTTCGAGAGTTGTGGGCGTGAAGAAGATTGAAGAAGAAATGACTGCTGAAAACGGCACTTTCAAGCGAAAGAAGATATTCAATTTCATGATAAAATATCTGTGTCCAGTATTTGCGGCAATAATTCTTATAAGCTCGGTCGCAAACGCTTTCGGAATAATAAAGATGTAACAAAAAACCTCCCGTCGAAAAGCGGGAGGTTTTGCTGTATATATCCTATTATTCTCTGTGGTCGATAACTCTCTTTGCCTTCTTCTCTGTTCTCGGAAGCGTTCCGACAGGAACAACGGTTATCTTCGGTGTAACGCTGAGCTTTGACTTGAACAGTTCTCTGATAGTATCGCCTGTTTTGTCGAAGCTGACTCTGCCCTCTGCCTCGACAGTTACAAGGATAACGTCACGGTTTACGCTTTCATCATGTGCAATATTGATATTGTACTCGCTTGAAACGCCGTCCACCATTCCGAGTATTTCTTCGACCTGGCTCGGGAACATATTTACGCCGTGTACCTTGAACATATCGTCACTGCGTCCCTTTACCGTGTCAAGTCTGGGATAATGACTTCCGCACTTGCAAGGCTCGGGGATAATGCGTGATATATCGTGCGTTCTGAAACGCAGGAGCGGTGCGCCTTCCTTTACAAGAGTAGTAATTACTACCTCGCCCTCTACCCCGTCGGGAACAGGCTTTTCTGTTTTCGGGTCGATTATTTCAATATAAACATAATCGTCCCAGTAGTGCATACCGTCATCTTCCGCACAGCTTATGCCTATACCTGGTCCGTATATTTCTGTAAGACCGTAAATATCGTATATTTCAACGCCAAGCTCAGTTTTTATGTAGTTACGCATCTTATCGCTCCAACGCTCAGAGCCGAAAATACCCTTCTTAAGATAAATCTTATCACGCATATTGCGTTTGTTTATTTCCTCAGAAAGAAGTAAAGCGTAAGAAGATGTTGCCGTAAGAACCGTTGATTTAAGGTCTACCATCATCTGAAGCTGTTTATCGGTGTTGCCCGGTCCCATCGGGATAGCCATAGCGCCCAGCTTCTCACAGCCTGCCTGAAAGCCGATTCCTGCTGTCCACAGGCCGTATCCTGCCGTAATCTGTATGCGGTCCTTGTCGGTAATCCCTGCCATTTCATAGCAACGTGCTATCATCAGTGACCAGTCATCAACATCCTTGGCTGTATAAGGGATAATTACAGGCTTACCCGTTGTGCCTGAGGAAGAATGGATACGCACCACTTCTTCATCGGGTACAGCCTGTATTCCGAGCGGATAAGCATATCTCAGATCTGCCTTGCTCGAAAAGGGGAGCTTTTCAAAGTCGTCCTGGCTTGAAACACCGTCAATTCCGGCATCTCTGTACATCTTTCCGTAATAGCTGTCCGTTTTGATAAGTCTTTTTATCTGAGCGTCAACCATCGCCAGCTGTTTCTCATTCAGTTTCATATTTTTCACCCTCACCGTATCCTGCAAAAAATGCTGCTTTATTCGTTTCGACAAATTTTTGAGGTACACGTTTTTCTATTTCTTTCAGTATGGTTTCCTTTGATATGCCGAGCCTGCCTGTGCCGACAGCTACTCCGAGTATCGCAATATTGAAATATCGTGACGAGCCGAACGGTTCGCATATCTTCTTTGCGTCAATAACAACGCAGCCGCATTTGCTTTTAAGATATTCGAGCATTGCGGTTCCGTCATAGCCTGTATCGGCAAGCGATTCTGTAACAGGCTTTACCGGAACGCTGTTCACAATAACGATACCGCCCTTTTTGAGATATATCAGATTACGAACAGCCTCAGCAGGCTCAAAGGCAAGTATCATATCGGCTGTGCCGTAAGGAATCAGAGGAGAATATGCCTCGCCTATCCTTACATGGCTCGTTACCGAACCGCCGCGCTGTGCCATTCCTATGGTTTCGGCAGAATGCACTGCACTGCCTTCAATCATAGCTGATGCCGCTATAATTTTTGACGCAAGCACGGTTCCCTGTCCGCCGACACCGCAGATAAGTATGTTTTTATTCATCGGCTCCACCTCCTATAGCGTTTACAGGGCAAATCTGAGCGCAAAGTTTGCATCCCGTGCAGAGATTGTTGTCGATTGTCACCTTACCGTCTGCGACAATAAGAGCAGGACAGCCAATCTCACGGATGCATTTCTTACACTGTATGCACTTGTCGGAAATTCTGCATTTTGCCGTAGGCTTAGATATTGCTATACAGGGTGATTTGAATATCACAGCCTTCACACCGGGCATATCCGCACATTCACAGACAGCCTTTACAGATGCGTCAAGGTCAAGCGGGTCTACCGTGATTATCTTTTTAACACCGATACCCTCAAGCACCTTTGCGATATTTATCTTGTCAACTATCTGTCCCATAAGGTTGTTGTCAAGACCGGGGTGTGACTGATGACCTGTCATTGCCGTTGTGGAATTGTCAAGCACGCAGAGAATCATATCTGCGTTATTATGTACCGCATTTACAACGCCCGTGATGCCCGATGCAAAGAACGTGGAATCACCGACAAAGCCGAAGCATACGCCGTCACTGTCCGTATGGTTAAAGCCCTGTGCCATAGTGATGCCCGCACCCATACAAAGACAGGTATCAACCATATCAAGAGGCATTGCGTTTCCGAGAGTATAACAGCCTATATCGCCGCAGAAATATGCCTTTCTGCCTTTCATAGCCTGCTTTACCGCATAGAATGACGCACGGTGGGGACAACCTGCACAAAGCACAGGAGGACGAACGGGAAGCGCAGGAGCGTCCGACAGATCGTAGCCCTCCGCCGTGAAATCTTTTCCTAAAAAATCACCGAGTATAGCGGCAATCTTATCTGTGCTGTTTTCACCGCCTGCCTGAACCTTTCCGTCGAGTTTTCCGGACACTTTGAGCTGTAATCCGTGCTTTCCTGTCAGCTTCAGAATCTGCTCCTCAATAAACGGGCTAAGCTCCTCTATGCAGAGAACTTCTTTCGCGCCCTCAAGAGATGAAAGCACAAAATCTTCAGGGAAAGGATATGCCGTAGCAATCTTTATCAGCTTTACATCAGGATAATCCTTAAGGCATTCCTTTGTGTATGCGTAGCTGATACCCGATGTAACAACCGCTTTTTCCGAATTAACGCCTTCGGCTTTGTTTGCGCTGTAGGTCGAAAAATCCTTACCGATCTCAACGTTACGCTTTTCAATCATAATGTGATTTGCAAAAGAAAGACGGGGGAAAATTACCCACTTCTTTGAATCCTTTACAAAGCCCTCGTATTTTTTAGGTGAAGGGCTATCGCAGTTATCAATCGAAGCGTAGGCGTGACAGACACGGGTCGTAGGTCTGAATAAAACGGGAGTGTTGTATTTTTCCGAATACTCAAACGCTTCTCCTATCATCTTATACGCTTCTTCGGGAGATGACGGATCAAACACGGGTATACGGCAGAAATCAGCAAATCTTCTGGTATCCTGCTCCGTCTGTGAAGATATAGGGCCGGGGTCATCAGCCGACACTATCACCATACCGCCCTTTACGCCTACATAGGCGAGTGACATGAGCGGATCGGCGGCAACGTTGAGTCCCACCTGTTTCATAGTCACCATTGCTCTTGCGCCGCTGTATGCCGCAGCCGCCGCTACTTCCATAGCGGCTTTTTCGTTTACAGACCATTCGATATATACGCCGTCGTGCCGGTATTTCGAAATGGTTTCAAGTATTTCGGAGGACGGTGTACCCGGATAACCTGCAACAAGATTTACACCTGCCGCAAGCGCACCCAGTGCTATCGCACCGTTTCCCATTACATATTCTTGCATATGAAAATTTTTCCTTTCAGAGATTGGTATATACAATATTATTATAACATAAAAAATGTCGGTGTCAACCGACACGGCGGTACGCCGCCTTTTGCCTTTTGGCAAAAGTTTTTATGTTAAAATGTTCTCAGACCTGCGGTACGCTGCAAGCCGTGTATGGCACGGCAAAATCCGCTTTCGGCGGATTTTATGTCTGAGGTTATTATAACATAAAAAATGTCGGTGTTAACCGACACGGCGGTTCGCCGACTTTTGCCTTTTTGGCAAAAGTTTTTATGTTAAAATGTTCTCAGACCTGCGGTGCGCCGCAAGCCGTGTATAGCACGGCAAAATCCGCTTTCGGCGGATTTTATGTCTGAGGTTATTATAACATATGTGTCAATAGCTGATAAAACAGCCTCTGCAAAAAAAGCAGAGGCTTCAGCTTGTAGAAAAAGTATGTTTTTTCAAAAAAAGTGCTTGTTCTCAATTCCTATCCCCAAACCACTTTCCCCGGGAAAGGGGCTATATTACTGGGGCTGCCGCCCTCACCCCGCTTGGGGCTACGCCCCTGCGACCCCATTTTCAGAAAACACAAAGGTTTATCGACAGACTGAAGCCTCTGCAAAAAAGCAGAGGCTTACATAAATCAGTTATTATCGGACAAAGTGATGCTGTCTGCGCTGTTTCCTTCGGTTTCAAAAATAACTATTTCATTTTTACCTTTTTTCAGAAGCGGAGCCGGGATATACAGCTTTTTCTGAGGGCCTATATTCCAGAATCTGCCGAGATTGAATCCGTTAATAAACGCAACACCCTTTCCGAAGCCATCGGTATCCAGAAATGTATCAGCGATTTCGCTTATTTCAAATTCAAATTTATAAAATGCCGGTACACCGTCATTGTAACCACGGTTATAGTCTATTCTGCCAAGCTGATTTTCATCAAGTGGAAGTGTGAACATTTCAAATCCATACTGTCTGTGATCGTTAATTCTTATTCCGCCGAGAACGCCCTTGTGCTGGCACTCAAGCCCTGTGCCAAAGTTAACTCTGCCGATGTTCTCAACAAGTAGGTCTGTTGTTCCGCCTGCGGATTTTTCAGCAAGCTCAAACTGTTCGTCTATCGTTTCGGCAAAAGCCGTAAACGCATACTTGCCGTTTCTGAAGCCTTGTACTCTGTCTGCGGCATTTTCACATCTCACAGTGCTGACTATTTCGTTTTCCCTGATGTGTAATCTGTAAAGAACATAACCGTAATAGCAGTCCAGTTCCTCAAAGCTCAGCGGGTACACCGACTTTACCGGTTCTGATATACTGTCAAGTGTGCTGAAAAGATCGGTTTTGGCTGTGCATCGGATTTTTCCGTATTCCAAACGTCTTATTTGTGTTGTAAGCGGAACTTCATTTATATCGTTATAACGAGAAATCACCTCTTTGCACTTTTCGTATTTTTCGGTTATTCGACCATCTTCTGTCAATGGTGCATCATAATCATACGATGTCACTATGCCTGTCTTTTTCTCATTGTTCTTTCCGGACATAAACCCGAAATTTGTTCCGCCCTCGAACATATAGAAATTCATACTGCCATTTTTGAGCAGAGTATCAAGTTCTTGAGCTGCCTTTTCAGGTGCTGTGATATTGTGTTCTTCGCCCCAGACGTCAAACCAGCCGTTCCAGAATTCCATACACATGAGCGGTTTATCTTCTCCGATAAAACGCCGCATTTCACCAAGTTGCCATTCAGCAGATGAGCCGAAATTGCCGGTCGGCAATGCGCCGTCAACCATACCTGATTTGAAAACAAATTCACTCCACGGGCCGTCAGATGTCACAAACGGTACAGTTATGCCATACTTACGCATAGTATCTCTCAGAAACTCAAGATAGGATGTGTCATTTCCGTAATAGCCATACTCATTTTCAATCTGCATCATAATTATATTGCCGCCATTATCGATCTGATAAGGTGCAAGCTTGGGCATAAGAACGCTGTAATAATTGTCCACTGCATTAAGGTACGGCTTGTAGGAGCATCTCAGACGCATTGAACGGTCTTTTAACAACCACGCAGGCAATCCGCCGAATTCCCACTCTGAACAGATATACGGCGACGGTCGGATAATCATATAAAGTCCGAGTTTATCGGCAAGCTCTATAAAACGGCAGATATCATGCATTCCGTCCCAATTGAAATTTCCTTTTTCAGTTTCGTGAAAATTCCACGGAATATACGTTTCAACTGTATTGCATCCGATATTTACGAGCTTTTCAAGCCTATCCTGCCAATATTCCGGTACGGTGCGGAAATAATGTATCGAACCCGAAATTACCTTGAACGGTTTTCCGTCCAAATAAAACTTATCTCTTATCTCAAATCTTGACATAATATGCCCTCCTGACTATCAATCTTTCTTCTTTTTCTTTTTTGCTATTGTTACACATGCGCCGATTGCGGCAGCCACAGCAACCGCTCCTACGGCAACGGGAACAAACGGAAATGAGCCTTTACCGCCGTTGCTTTTTGCTGATTTGTCGTTATCTTCGGGAACGCTGTCGGATGAATCTGTGCTTTCGGCTACATATGACGTTTCGCTTATTACGGCTTTATTTACAGCCTCATAATCGTACAGCACCTGTGCCGCATCGACAGAACAGTTTCCGCTTACGACAGTCAATTTAAGAGTATGCTTACCCTGCTCCAAGCCGTTTATCAGCAAGAACGACTGTCTGTTGCTGATTTTTGATACGGCATATTCCTTATTAACGGTTTTGCCGTCAACCTCAATGCTTACAACCGTGTCGCCTTTCTGTACGCCTGTAAGGATAATGCCCGTTCCCTCAAAGTCAACGGTGAAATAAGCTCCTTCAGCACCGTGCGAAATTGTACGCTTGTAGTTTTTGAAGCTGTCCATAGTGCTGTGTTCCCAGCCGTTTTCGCTGTAAGTAAATATGTTGTCGAAATTATCAAACTTATTCACATACGGCTGAACGCTGTCGGTTGCCTCAACCTTGACATTATCAAAACAGCAGTTGTTATATGAACTGTAGAGTGCCGCTCTTCCTGCACTGTAGCCGCACTCCTCAGCCTTATAATCAATTATTTTTTCGCCATCGACTGAAACTGTTATATCATTGTTCAGTGCGGAAATTTTTACATTATGCCACTTTGACGAATCAAAGTCTGCTATATTTCCGTCAAGAACCTTCTTCTTTCCGCCGAAGAAATTCCAGTTTCCGTTTTCATAAAGCGTAACGCTGTAACCGCTCCTACCGCTGTCTGCGAGGATATATCTCAGACCTACGCCTGCATAGCTGTCTTTCCCGTCTGTAAGTATATCCGCACTGACGCTGTAATTATACCAGCGGTCATCGCCGAAATTAGTTGTCGGATCAGGTGTACCGCCCCATTCGTTAGCCTTAATATCCTTTGTAATCTTCTGCATCAGCACCTTTTCGCCGTTCTTTTCGGCAACCTCAAAAGCGCCGCCCTCATCGGTCGTATAAAGCGGTGCGTTTCCTCTTGATGAAAGGAATTCGTCCGAATAACCGAAATCATCGGAATACGGAAGCGACAGCAATGTGTTCTCACTTTCCGCAGGTGCGTCAGATGCGGGATAGGTGATATTTACAGTAGAAACTGTTATCATCGAATACGGCTTTATCGTGACAGAATACTTATTATTTTCGGGAGTTACCGTAGCGATTTTCTTGAAGTAGTTAGCGTCATATTCCTGATTGCTGTCAGGGCCTCTTGTTTCCCAGACATATACCTCGTTTCCCGCCTTAGCAAGATTCGACACCTCAAAGCTATATGTGATAGGCTCCGATGTCGTATTTGTAATAATCGTGCTGTAATCGCCTTCCGCACTGCAAGCGGTAATATAGCTGTACTTTGCATCAACCAGTGCGTGACCGTCACCGCCGACCTTTGCATCGCCGTAACAAGCGTCATATATAAAGCTCCAGCCCTTATCCATAAACTGTGAGAAATGCAGATTCATATAATATCCGCTGTCAAGGGTGTAATAGCCGTTCCACGGGGTGCAGGCGTTTATAAGCTGTTTGTGGCAATATGTAACGCCGTCATAATATCCTGCAACGGCAGGCTGATATTCATACAGCGTCATATATCCGCCGCTCACCATTGTAATCATGCGGTTTGCAATATCAAGCACACCGTTAAGACCTGTAAGTCCGGAATTACCCTCGTCAAAGCGGTAAGCCGACTGTGCATAGTTCATAGGTGAGCTTCCCTCGGAAAACCATAATTCCTTGCCGTATTCCTCCGCAAGCTTTTTTGTAGTATCATCAGCGAAGCTTGTGTAGTGAGAACCGATCACATCGACCGCATCACACAGCTCCTTATTCTTCATCATCAGCCTTGATATGCCCCAAGTGCCGCATTCGTCCGCCGCAACTATCTTGATCTCAGAGTAATCATACGGACAGTCCTTTTCGCTTTTGAGGGCTTTTGAAAGGTATTTTATCCAATCCGTATCAACGGCACGTTCATTTTGGTTCGCACTTACATAATCAAGCACAAGACCGTAGGTTTCGTAGGCGGCATCGAGCGTTTGCTTATACCACTTATATCTTGCGGCATAAACATCACTTGAATCCGATACCCATTTAGGCTCGCTCCACCACAGCATATCAAGCGTTACATCAGGATTTATCTTTTTAATATCTGCGGCAAGCTGAAAACCTGCCCCACGGGTCACATCGGCTTTTTCATCCTCATATCTCATGGTCGCAGGCTCTGTGCCGGACGATGTATTTACATCGGCGCCCATTTCCACCTTGAAATGAGTAAATTTAAGTCCGTTTTTGCCGTAAAGATGTTCAAGTATCTTGTTATAGCTTTCGGAATTTTTCTCCTTATAGTCAAGCAAAAGCCTTGACGAGCCGTTACAGCTGATCATGCCCTGTCCTCTGTAGAGGAAGTTTTCACTTGTGTTTGCTTTACTGCCGTCAATTTTAATATTCACCGTATCACCTCTGTTATTATTTTCCGCAAATACAGTATTAACTGCGGTGCTCATAATCGCCGCACCGATGGCAAGTGCGGTTATTTGTTTTAAATGTCTACAAAAGCACCTCCTCCCGATATAAAATCACAATATAAATATATATCGGAAAACGTCCGCCGTCAATCTTAAATTAATGATAACTCTAACTTTTTGAAACTAAATTACACTACCGCTGTTTTTTCTGAACTCGGAAGGCGAAATGCCCTCATACTTTTTGAATACGATTCCGAAGTATGTGGGGCTGGTGTATCCCAGACTTTTTGAAAGCTGTGTCACGGACATATCACAATCAAGAAGCATAGACTTGGCTTTTGAGATTTTGACACGAGCGATATACTCCATAGGCCGCATATTAAGTCGTTCTCTGAAAACACGGTCGAAATACTGCGGTGAAACGCCGGAAAGGCAGGCAAGCTCATTTAGTGTAATATCATCGCCGTAATGCTCGTTTATATATCTGACAGCATTATCAGCTATGAGATTTCCCGTATTGTTTTCTTCCTGCTTACCGCCGAATATCTCTTTTGCCGCCAGCACAGCGTTATATATCAGCAACGAGCATTTTTCACCGTTATGAAGATTATCCGCCGCAAGACTGTATATTCTGGCAAATATCTTTTCAAAGGCTGTAAGGTCGGCGTCCGTTGCGACCATTTCGCCGATGAAGCCCATTGTATTCATAATACCCTTAAGAAAGTCGCCTCTGAAAATCATCCAGCAGGTATTCCACTCATCATTTTCAGGATAATACTCGTGAGGCAATTCGGGCGAAGATACATAAAGGAGTTCTTTTCGAGCTTATATTTTCTGTTACCGACTTCTAAAATACCGCAGCCTTTTGCAGTATACAGAAATTGATGCGAGGTAAGCCCCTTATCACGCTTAACGTGAAATTCGGGCGATGTTCTCCCTATTCCCAACAGATAAAACGGCAGCCTGACTTCGCTTGCCGGAACAGGATATATGGCACTGAGCATTTTCTCACGCTCCCAATTGATTCTGATTAAATTATAGCATAACGGCAAATAAGACGCAACAAGCATATCATATCCGCCTTTGGATTTTTCTGATTTATTTTTAATGTGTAGTGGGGTTGATATAGTTTTTAACGTTTCATCGGCATTTTTGAGCGGTTTTTATGCAAAAAGGCGGTCACCAAACAGCGACCGCCTTATATAATAGCATATTATCTTGTACCGATGTTATTGATTAAGCTTTGAGCGCTTCCTCAACAGCAACTGCGCAAGCAACTGTAGCACCAACCATGGGGTTGTTACCCATACCGATAAGACCCATCATCTCAACGTGTGCGGGAACTGAAGAAGAACCTGCGAACTGAGCGTCAGAGTGCATACGACCCATTGTATCTGTCATACCGTATGAAGCAGGGCCTGCAGCCATGTTATCGGGGTGGAGTGTACGACCTGTACCGCCGCCTGATGCAACTGAGAAGTACTTCTTGCCCTTTTCAACACATTCCTTCTTGTATGTGCCTGCAACGGGGTGCTGGAAACGTGTGGGGTTAGTTGAGTTACCTGTGATAGAAACGTCAACGCCTTCCTTCCACATGATTGCAACGCCTTCTGTTACGTCGTTAGCGCCGTAGCAGTTAACCTTAGCACGAAGACCGTCAGAGTAAGACTTGCGGAATACTTCCTTAACCTCACCTGTGTAGTAATCCATCTCTGTTTCAACGTATGTGAAGCCGTTGATACGAGCGATGATCTGAGCGGCATCCTTACCTAAACCGTTAAGGATAACACGCAGGGGTTCCTTACGAACCTTGTTTGCCTTTTCAGCGATACCGATAGCACCTTCTGCAGCTGCGAATGATTCGTGACCTGCGAGGAAGCAGAAGCACTTTGTATCTTCTTCAAGAAGCATCTTGCCTAAGTTACCGTGGCCAAGACCAACCTTACGCTGATCAGCAACTGAACCGGGGATGCAGAATGCCTGTAAGCCTTCGCCTATAGCAGCGGCAGCGTCAGCGGCTCTCTTGCAGCCCTTCTTGATAGCGATAGCACATCCTACTGTGTAAGCCCACTTAGCGTTTTCGAAGCAGATAGGCTGAATGCCTTCAACGAGCTTGTAGATGTCAAGACCCTTAGCCTTGCAGATTTCTGCACACTCTTCAATAGAGCCTATACCATAGTTCTTTAAAACAGCGAGAATCTGGGGTTCACGTCTGTCATATGATTCAAATAAAGCCATTGTTATTTCCTCCTTACTGCTTTCTGGGGTCGATGATCTTTACAGCATCGTTAACACGGCCGTACTGACCCTGTGCCTTTTCGAATGCTGTGTTAGCATCGTCACCGTTCTTGATGAATTCCATCATCTTGCCGAAGTTAACGAACTTGTAGCCGATGATCTCATCATCTTCATTGAGTGCAAGACCTGTAACATAACCGTCTGTCATTTCGAGGTAACGAGGACCCTTCTTAAGAGTACCGTACATTGTACCTACCTGTGAACGAAGGCCCTTACCGAGATCCTCAAGACCTGCACCGATTGCAAGACCGTCCTCTGAGAAAGCACTCTGGCTTCTGCCGTAAACGATCTGGAGGAAGAGTTCTCTCATTGCTGTGTTTATAGCGTCACAAACGAGGTCAGTATTAAGTGCCTCGAGAATTGTTCTGCCGGGAAGAATTTCAGCCGCCATAGCTGCAGAATGTGTCATACCTGAGCAACCGATAGTTTCAACGAGTGCCTCCTGAATTACACCATCCTTAACATTTAAAGACAGCTTACATGTACCCTGCTGGGGTGCACACCAGCCGATACCGTGTGTAAAACCGGAAATATCCTTGATTTCCTTCGCCTTTACCCACTTTGCTTCTTCCGGAATGGGAGCTGCGCCGTGCGCTACGCCCTGCTTCACGGGACACATAGTTTCAACTTCATGTGAATACGTCATAACAGTTGTAGACTCCTTTCAAATTTTCGTGACCGCAGCTGTAGCTTGTCACGGTCACCGGTAGTTCTTTGCCGGGAAATACCCGGAACATACAAATATATTATATACTATTCTCTCGCCATTTTCAAGGGATTTTCTTAATTTTTTCGGTTAGCAATCGGTAACTCTGATGTTATCTATCGGGCGTACCTGAATTTTTTCCTTTTTAAGCCTGCCTATATTATCAAAATACGGGCAGATAAGAATTATAACTTACAGCTTGTAGAAAAAGTCTGTTTTTTCAAAAAAAGTGCTTGTTCTCAATCCCTATCCCCTTTAGGACACTCTGTTGGCTTTGCTTCGTGCAAAGCTTGGTGTGTCCTTATTTCGGCATCCTTGCCGAAAGCCCCTTCCCCGTGGTGAAGGGCTGTGTATGCTTGGTTGGCTCTGCATCGTGCAGAGCCTTTTGGCATACACGCCCGGCATCCGTGCCGGGGCTATTTTGCTGGGGCTACCGCCCCTAGACCAAGCAAGGATGCTTGCAGTCAGCCACACAAAGCCACTGCACGATGCAGTGGCACAACTGGCTGACGACCTGTACGGGGGCTACGCCCCTGCGACCCCATTTTTATCAACGATAGAGGTTTTTCGACAGTCTGTATAACTTATCTGTCCGTATAGAATTTATTCAAGCGTTGTCTGCTCTGTCCTCTCGATACCAAGCATCTGTGCCAGATACCTGCCCGTATAGCTTACGGGATTTGCCGCTACTTCCTCCGGAGTGCCGGTAGCAATCACAGTACCGCCGCCGCTTCCGCCCTCAGGTCCCATATCAATGATATAGTCGGCTGTTTTTATAACATCAAGGTTGTGTTCGATAACGAGAACGGTATTTCCGCCGTCGGTCAGCTTCTGAAGTACATCTATCAGCTTGTGTACATCGGCGGTATGAAGTCCTGTAGTAGGCTCGTCAAGAATGTACACCGTCTTGCCTGTTGCACGCTTTGAAAGCTCCGAAGCCAGCTTTACTCTCTGCGCCTCACCGCCCGAAAGCGTTGTCGCAGGCTGACCTATCTTTACATATCCGAGCCCTACATCATAAAGCGTCTGCAACTTTCTCTTTATCTTTTCGTGATTTTCAAAGAAAGCTATACCTTCTTCTACCGTCATTTCAAGCACATCGTAAATGTTCTTGCCTCTGTAGTGAACCTCGAGCGTTTCACGGTTATAGCGTTTGCCCTTGCAGACCTCGCACGGTACATATATATCGGGCAGGAAGTGCATTTCTATCTTGTTGATACCGTCGCCCTCGCAGGCTTCGCAACGTCCGCCTTTTACATTGAATGAAAATCTTCCGCTTGTATAGCCCCTCATCTTTGCGTCATTGGTCGATGCGAACAGCTCTCTTATATCGTTGAATACACCCGTATAGGTCGCAGGGTTGCTCCTCGGTGTTCTGCCTATCGGCGACTGGTCGATAGCTATTACCTTATCAAGATACTCCGTTCCCTCGAATGTATCGAACGCACCCGGCTTTATTCTTGCACGGTTCAGCTTTGCAACAAGGTGCTTGTAGATTATCTCATTTACAAGCGAACTCTTGCCGCTGCCCGATACACCCGTAATGCAGGTAAATATTCCGAGCGGTACTTTTACCGTAATGTTCTTCAGATTATTTTCACGGCAGCCTGTTATCTTAAGCCATTTCTTAGTGGGCTTTCTGCGTTTTTCGGGTACTTCTATCTTTAATTTTCCCGTAAGATACTGTCCTGTTATCGAACGCTCGCACTTCATTATATCGTCAAGCGTGCCTGCACAGATAACCTCACCGCCGTGAACGCCTGCGCCGGGACCTATGTCAACAATAAAATCCGCCGCCCTCATCGTATCCTCATCATGCTCAACGACTATAAGCGTATTTCCGAGATCACGCAATCTTTTCAGTGTTGCAATCAGCTTGTCGTTATCCCTCTGATGAAGTCCAATGCTCGGCTCGTCAAGGATATACAGCACTCCCATAAGGCTGCTGCCTATCTGCGTTGCAAGCCTTATTCGCTGACTTTCACCGCCCGAAAGCGTACCTGCCGTTCTTGATAAGGTCAGATATTCAAGTCCGACGCTGCTCAGAAATCCCAGACGTTCCTTGATTTCTTTCAGTATCTGACTTGCTATCATCATATCACGTTCCGACAGCTTTATGCTTTTGACAAATTCAAGTGCTTCGCTGATGCTCATATCACAGAATTCGTTGATATTCTTACCGCATACGGTAACGCAAAGAGCCTCCTTTTTCAGTCGCTGACCGTGACAGTCGGGACACACCGCATCACCCATATACTGAGCTATATCCTCTCTTGAATATACGCTCGTTGTTTCCTTATAACGTCTTTCAAGGTTGTTTACTACGCCCTCGAACGCCGTCATATAGACACCGCCGCCCTGCTCTTTACTGCGGACGACCTTTATCTTCTTTTCGCCCGTACCGTAAAGCACCGCATCTAACTGTTCCTTTGTCAGCTCCTTTACAGGCTGATCCACGCTGAAACCGTATTCGTTTGCAACAGCGTCAAAATACATCTGCGCTATAGTTCCGTCCGCATACTTCCAGCCGCTCGCCTTTATCGCATTTTCACGGATAGTAAGATCACGGTTCGGTAAAATCAGGTCTACATCTATCCTTCTGAAAATTCCGAGACCGGTACAGGTAGGACAAGCGCCGAAGGGATTGTTGAACGAGAACATTCTCGGCACAAGCTCCTCTATGCTTACTCCGTGTTCGGGGCAGGCATAGTTCTGTGAAAAACTCAGTTCCTCGCCGTCAATTACATCTATAAGAATAAGTCCGCCCGAAAGATTTCCCGCAACCTCAAGGCTGTCGGATAAACGTGACTTTATATCCTCTTTCATAACAAGACGGTCCACAACGACTTCTATATTATGCTTCTTGTTCTTGTCAAGCTTTATCTGCTCGGAAAGATCATAGATTATCCCGTCAATACGCACTCTTGCGTAGCCCTGCTTTACAAGGTCCTCAAGCTCCTTGCGGTATTCGCCCTTTCTGCCTCTTACTATCGGCGATAAGATCTGAAACTTTGTCCGCTCGGGCAGTTCCATTACCTTGTCAACTATCTGATCCACCGTCTGCTGTCTTATCTCTTTACCGCAGACAGGACAGTGCGGAATGCCCACTCTTGCATAAAGCAGTCTGAGATAGTCGTATATCTCCGTTACCGTTCCGACAGTGGAACGAGGGTTTTTCGAGGTCGTTTTCTGGTCTATTGATATTGCGGGAGAAAGTCCCTCTATGCTGTCAACATCTGGCTTTTCCATCTGTCCGAGGAACATTCTTGCATATGATGACAGGCTCTCGATATACCTTCTCTGACCGTCCGCATAAATAGTATCGAATGCAAGCGATGACTTTCCCGATCCCGAAAGTCCCGTCATAACTATCAACTTGTCACGGGGCAGTTCTATATCAATATTCTTCAGATTATGCTCTCTTGCACCCTTGATGATTATTTTATCTATTCCCATTTTCTTTTGTCATCTCCGTCAACAGCTTACTTGCTTTCCTGAAGCTCCTTTATCTTATCACGCAGATATGCGGCGTGTTCAAAGTCAAGCAGCTTTGCCGCATTCTTCATCTCTGCGGTATACTGCTTGATAAGCGCCTCACGCTCTGCCTTGGTGTATTTTCTCTTTTTGCCCTTATCCTTGCCGGACGATATTTCCAGCACCGCCCTTACATCCTTTACTATAGTCTTTGGAGTGATGCCGTGTTCCTCGTTATATTTCATCTGAATCTCACGGCGGCGGTTGGTTTCGGTCACTGCCTTTTCCATACTGTCCGTAACCGTATCGGCATACATTATGACCTTGCCTTCGGCGTTTCTTGCCGCCCTGCCTATAGTCTGTATAAGCGAGGTTTCGCTTCGTAAAAAGCCCTCTTTATCTGCGTCAAGTATCGCAACGAGCGATACCTCCGGCAAGTCAAGACCCTCACGCAGAAGATTTATTCCTACAAGCACATCAAAGACGTGCATACGCAGATCTCTTATTATCTCCATACGTTCGATAGAATCAATATCGTGGTGCATATAGCGTATCTTCACGCCGAGTTTTTCGTAATAAGCCGTCAGATCCTCAGCCATTTTCTTTGTAAGCGTAGTGATAAGCACACACTCGCCCTTTTTGGTACGCTCGTTTATTTCGGAATAAAGATCCTCTATCTGTCCCGCAACAGGCTTGATCTCGATTATCGGATCAAGCAAACCGGTAGGACGTATGACCTGCTCGGCTGTGTTCACAGCGTGGCTCTTTTCGTATTCTCCCGGTGTAGCCGAAACATAAATGACCTGATTTATCATCGAGGTAAACTCGTCAAAATTCATCGGTCGGTTATCATACGCAGACGGCAGACGGAAGCCGTAATCCACAAGGTTTTTCTTTCGTGCAAAGTCGCCGCCGTACATACCTCTTACCTGCGGCAATGTAACGTGGCTCTCGTCAATGAACATAAGAAAATCTTTCGGAAAATGGTGCATAAGAGTTATAGGCGAACTGCCCGGCGCTCTTCCTGCAAGCACCCGTGAATAGTTCTCTACTCCCTTACACGTTCCTATCTCACGGAGCATTTCCATATCATAGCGTGTTCTCTGCTCTATCCTCTGCGCCTCTATCAGCTTATGGTTATCGGTGAAGAATTTTACACGTTCTTCCATTTCGTTTTCTATCTCGGTAAGCGAATTTTCAAGCCTTGCCTTGCTTACGATGTAATGTGACGCAGGGAAAATTGCAACGTGCGAAAAGCGGCGTTTCACCTCGCCCGTCACTATATCTATCTCGGATATTCTGTCTATCTCATCACCGAAAAATTCTATCCTTATCGCCTTGTCTGACGTACTTCCCGCAGGGAAAACCTCAAGCACATCGCCTCTTACTCTGAACTTGTTACGGATAAAATTCATATCGTTGCGTTCATACTGTATTTCGACAAGCCTTTTTATTATATCGTCACGGCTTCGCTCCTGACCCTCACGGATAGAAAGCATATTCTCACGGTAATCCTCAGGACTGCCCAAGCTGTAGATACAGCTTACGCTGGCAACGATAATAACATCCCTGCGCTCCGCAAGAGCCGCTGTTGCCGAGTGTCGCAGGCGGTCTATCTCATCGTTTATCGCACTGTCCTTTTCGATATAGGCATCGGTTGACGGAATATACGCCTCAGGCTGATAGTAGTCGTAATAGCTTACAAAATATTCGACAGCGTTATCCGGGAAAAACTCCTTGAACTCACTGCACAGCTGTGCCGCAAGCGTCTTGTTATGCGCAAGGATAAGCGTGGGACGGTTGACCTTTTCGATAATATTTGCCATAGTAAAGGTTTTTCCCGAACCGGTAACTCCGAGCAGGACCTGTTCCTTATCGCCGTCAAGCACGCCGTTTGCAAGGCTGTCTATAGCCTGCGGCTGATCGCCCATCGGCTTATAATTTGATTTTAATACGAACTTATCCATTTTAGCTCCTTAAAAATCGTTCCATATATCAGGAAGAATACCGTTCTCACGCATAGAAAGACTGCCGTGCATACCGACTATAACGTGGTCGGCAAGATAAATTCCTGCCTTTTCAAGAAGATTGAAAAGATTTCTCGTCATTATCTTATCCTCCGTAGAAGGCATTTCACTGCCTCTCGGATGATTATGCGTCATAACGACGATAGGACATCTTTTCTGCACTGCCTTTTCAAGCAATCTCATTATATCCGGCCGCACCTGTTCAAGCGCACCCGTGCTTATTATTTCCTGCGACATAAAACAATACTCGCTGTCGAGAAATATCATTCTCAGCTGTTCGGTATCTACAAAGCGGAAAAGCCCCATACAATAGTCCTTTACCGCTCCCGATGCGCCGAGCATCTCACCCTTCTGAACGCTCTCCGACAGCATACGTTCTATATTCGCACGAAGTACGATTATCATCTGAGCAGTAGATCTGCCTACACCCTCGACCTCGCACAGCTCGTTTTCACTTGCGGAGAACACACCGCTGAGCGTTCCGAATCTGTCAATAAGCCTGTGCGCTATCGGGTTTGTATCGCACTGCTTGAAAGAGCTGTACAGCATCATTTCAAGCAGTTCGTGCGACTGAAACCCCTCACTGCCGAACTCTTTAAGGCGGCTTATCATACGCTCCCTGTGTCCTGCGTGCATATTATCATTGTGAGCGATAGCTACCGCCCCCTTCTGTCATCAATATCACCGCAAGGCTGTGTACCTAAATACACAGCCTTTGCTGAACAGTATTAAATTAGCATATCAGTCTTCAAATACAGCGCCTGTATTCGAGCTTGTAACCAGCTTTGCGTAACGCTTGAGATAACCGTCAAGCTGTCTTACGGGAGCATTTACGCCCTTAGCCTTACGCTGTGCTATCGTTTCATCGTCAACAAGAAGTTCAATGCTTCTTGCAGGTATATTGATATGTATCTTATCTCCGTTTTCAACGTAAGCTATAAGTCCTCCGTCAGCCGCCTCGGGAGAAACGTGACCTACTGCCGCACCTCTGCTGGCACCGCTGAAACGTCCGTCTGTGATAAGAGCAACGCTTCCGTCAAGGCCCTTACCGACAATAGCCGCCGTAGGAGCGAGCATCTCAGGCATACCGGGACCACCCTTGGGACCTTCATAGCGGATAACAACAACATCACCGGGGATGATAACGTTATTGAGGATAGCGTCACAAGCAGCCTGTTCGCCGTCAAATACCTTCGCAGTACCTGTGAAGTCCATCATTTCGGGCTTAACTGCACCCTGCTTTACAACAGAGCCGTTTTCTGCAAGGTTACCGCTGAGTATTGCAAGACCGCCGTCTTTTCTGATAGGATTCTCGCAGGTATGGATTATTGTTCCGTCTGCATTCGGAGCCTTGGCGATTCTGTCAGCCTGTGTACCCGAAACAGTAAGAACGCTCGTATCAACGTGACCGCCCTTTGCAAGCTCCTTGATAACCGACTGGATACCGCCTACATCGTTAAGGTCTGTTATGAATATATCACTTGCAGGATTGAGCTTTGAAAGCTGAGGTGTTGTCTTGCTCTTGTTGTCAATATCGTCAAGAGAAATGTCTACTCCTGCCTCGTGTGCGATAGCAAGAAGATGAAGTACCGTATTTGAGGAAGCACCGATTGCCATATCGGTAGCGAGTGCGTTCATCATATTTTTCTTTGTGATAATATCCTTAGCGCAGATGTTCTGCTTTACAAGCTCAACTATTCTTTCGCCCGTTTCCTTTGCAAGTCTGCGGCGAGCGGCATTTACAGCAGGCTCTGTACCCGACTTCGGCATCGAAAGACCGATTGCTTCTGTAAGGCAGTTCATTGAGTTCGCCGTGTACATACCCGAGCATGAGCCGCAGGTAGGACAAGCGTTATTCTCATAATCAAGAAGAACATCATCGCCTATAGTGCCGTTGGAATACTGACCGATAGCTTCGTATATCTCGTTATATCCTACTCTCTTACCCTGTACTCTGCCGGGGTTCATAGGACCGCCGCTTACAAAAATCGAGGGGAGATTCATTCTTGCGGCAGCCATTATCATACCGGGAACTATCTTGTCGCAGTTCGGGATAAATACGATACCGTCAAGAGGATGTGCCGTCAGCATTACCTCGATGCTGTCGCAGATAAGCTCACGGGATGCAAGAGAATATCTCATACCTCTGTGGTTCATTGCAAGACCGTCGCACACGCCGATGGTGAAAAATTCAAAAGGAACACCGCCTGCGTTTCTGATACCGTCCTTTACCTGTCTTGATATTTCGTGCAGATGCGCATGACCGGGAACATAGTCGCTTGCCGCACATACAACGGCAATAAACGGCTTGTGCATCTCGCTGTCTGTTACACCCAGTGCCTTCAGTAAGGCTTTGTGCGGTGTTCTGTCTACGCCGCTCTTGATAAGATCGCTTCTCATTTTTACTGTCCTTTCCTTTGTAAAAAAGTGTTTTTATTTTCTGCCGAGCATGGCACTGCCGATCATACCTGCTTCATTTGCAAGCGTGCAGATTACTATCTCGGTATTTTTAGCATTGTTTTTTGAGTAGATCTGCTTTGCAATCAGTGCTTTAAGCGGTATAAGCAGATTATCGCCCTCGTTGCATACTCCTCCTCCGATACAGAGAATATCGGGCTGGAATACGTTTATCACATTCGTAATCCCACAGGCAAGATACTTGATATATTTATCAACAACTTCCCTTCCCTCAGGGTCGCCCAGCTTAGCGGCATTGAACGCAGTTCTCGCTGAAATTTTCCCGTCACGGTCAACCATTTCGTGAAGCCGTCCGCTCGGATATTTCTCAATCATTTCCCTCGTCATACGGACAAGTCCCGTAGCCGAAGAATAAGCCTCAAAACAGCCGTTTCTTCCGCAGGTACACGGCGCACCGTCAACCTCGATAACAGTATGACCTATCTCGCCGCCTGCGTTGTTTGAGCCGCTGTATATCTCGCCGTTTATAATTATACCTGCGCCCACACCCGTTCCGAGCGTCAGCACTACAGCGTTTTTCGCACCCTTTGCCGCACCTGCAAGATACTCGCCGTATGCCGCAACATTAGCGTCGTTTTCAAGAATGATACGCTTGCCGAAATGTTCTGCAAGATCCTTTGCAAGCGGAACGTTCTCCCAGTGCAGATTATTTGAATAAAGCACCGTGCCATTTTCGTTATCCATAGTTCCCGGACAGCCGACGCCGATAGTCTTTATCCGGTCAATGTCCTCGCCCGAAAGCTGTACAGCCTGTTCAACAGCGTCAATGATTACCGCAAGGACGCTCTTATAACCGTCTGCCGCATTTGTCTTGAGTGATATTTTCGAAACGAGCTGTGCGTTCTCGTCAACCACTCCTGCCTTGATATTCGTACCGCCAATGTCAACGCCGATATAATACTTCATATATCCCCTTTAACCTTTCATAACACAAGTCTTAAACTATATCAGAAAGAATTACCTCAAGATTACCCGTAAGAGTAAATCTGCCGTAGCCTGCAGGAACAAAGAAGCTGTCGCCCTTCTTTGCGTCAAGCTCACCGATTTTACCGCTGCCGTCAAGCACCAGCACCGACATAAACGACTTTTCGTCTGCGTCAAGCGTTACTGTTCCTGAAACCTTGATTTTATGAACATCGAAATATTCACAGCTGCGGAGCAATGTTTCCTCGCCGCCGTCTATCTTTACAGGCTTGCCCTGAGGCTTTGTATCATATTTCGGAGGGCAAAGCTCGGTAACGTCTATAGCCTTTTCAATATGAAGCTCTCTGGGCTTTCCGTCCTTGCCAACTCTGCCGTAGTCATATACTCTGTATGTCGTATTGCTGTTCTGCTGAATCTCGGCAATAAGTATACCCTTGCCGATAGCGTGGAGCGTACCCGACTCGATGAAGAACACATCTCCCTTATGAACGGGAACATTGTTAGTGACCTCAAGCAAGGTATTGTTCTTTATTCTGTCGGCAAACTCTTCTCTTGAAATTTCTTTATCAAAGCCGTAGATCAGCTGTGAGCCTTCCTCACAGTCAACGATATACCACATTTCCGTCTTGCCGTACTCGCCCTCTACACGCATAGCATAATCGTTGTCGGGGTGTACCTGTACAGACAGGTTATCCTTTGCATCAATAAGCTTTATAAGTATGGGGAAATACTCGAATCTGCCGCAGGCTGTACCGAGTGCATTTTTGTTTTCCGCTACATATTTGGAAAGCGTCTTGCCTTTGTCCTTGCCGTTTGCGATAACGCTCTGACCGTCCTTATGACAGGACAGCTCCCAGCTCTCAGCTATCTTATCTGCGTCTGATACCTTGCCGTATTCCTCTCTTAATCTGTTACCGCCCCAGATATAATCCTTGCAGGGCGCATTGAGCTTTAATATCTCCATATTATGTTCCTTTCTATTTATCGGAATATTACCGTTTTATATCGTATCTTCATAAACCGCAGTTCACAACTCTGCTTATAGTCAATTATAGCACATTCAGCTTTAAATGTCTATCACTATTCTTGACTTTTTTGCGAAATATGTTATATTTATCTTATACAGCGGTCATACCGCACAAAATGACGAAAGGAACTGATAATATGAACGAAAATGTAAAAGCCGCACTCAAAAAAAGAGCGGAAAAGGTAATATCCGCCCTTGAAAAGAACAATATGAAGGGTTATCTTGTCGATACTCCCGACGAGGCTAAGCAGATAATAAAGGAGCTTATAAAGGACGACAAGCTGATAGTTTCCGGCGGAACAATGACGCTCAAAGAAACCGGCATTCAGGATTTTCTGAACGAAAACTACAGCGGTATCTACATCGACCGTGAAAACCTCTCTCCCGATGAGGTAAACGACCTTTACAGGAAGGCTTTTTCAGCCGACACCTACTTTGCAAGCACCAATGCAATAACCGAATACGGCGAATTATACAACGTTGACGGCACCGGCAATCGTGTAGCCGCTATGATATTCGGACCGAAGCAGGTAATCATTGTTGCCGGCTTAAACAAGATTGTAACAGACCTCCACTCAGCCGTTGACCGTCTTGAAACGATAGCGTCTCCCGCAAACTGTGTAAGGCTCGGCAGAAACACCCCCTGTGCAAAGACAGGCAGATGTGCGCACTGCTTAAGCCCCGACAGAATTTGCAACGATTATGTCATAATGGCTCATCAGCGTGACAAGGACAGAATAAAAGTAATCATCATCTCCGACGAATACGGCTACTAAGGCGGCAATGTGCCGCTGACTGTTCCGACCTTGCGGCGAGTCGCCGCTGACTGTTCCGACCTTGCGGCGAGTCGCCGCTGACTGTTCCGACCTTTTTATAGGTTGTGGATATATACAGGATAGTGAAACGGTCGGGAATAAACGATAGCGAAGATTTATTTTTACTAATAGCAATGTGCCGCTTCAATACCCGCTTTTATAGTTCCGGATATATGCAGTATAGTGAAACGGTCGGAAATAAACGATAGCAATAAATTAAAATATTAAACACAAAAACGGTGGGCTTGTGAGGCTCACCGTTTTACTTTTATTAACAAAACTCAATTCTTATATTCACGACATTTTGAACATACAATTTTATTGCCGGGATTTACAGTGCCACATTTTCCGCAAGTCCATGAAGTCATTGACGAAATCATCGAATTCTCACTCTCGTGAAAACACACCATCTCTTCAAGTGATTCGGAAATATCACCTATCGCTGCAATTACAAATGAAACAATCACCGTTGCAAAAACACTTAATCCGCCGCCGATAATTCCCATCCATATTAACATTGACGAATCATCTCTACCAATACCAATTCTATATTTGCTTGCATCTGCACCATTCTTGATACAGATAATGATTATCACCGCCGAGATTATCAAGCCTACGATAAAATTCACATACGCCAAAATCCTCATTTTCTCTGAAATATTGTACCTAAACATATTTTAACCTCTCAACAAAATTATTAACGGTTTACCGTTAATTGAATTATATCACATCATCACTTGTTTGTCAACGGTTTACCGTTAATAATTATCAGAAATTTGTGGTATCATCATTACTGAAAGGAATGATGATAATGGTATGCAAATCTGTTTCCGAAGCAGTTTCAAGGCGCATATTACAGCTATGCAGGGATAAAAACATAACCGTAAACAAGCTGGCAACTCTTTCGGCTGTTACCCAATCGACCGTAAACGATATAATCAATATGAAATCCAAAAATATCGGTATAGTAACTTTGAAAAAGCTCTGCGACGGACTTCAGATAACCATTACGGATTTTTTCGATGACGATATGTTCAGAAATCTTGAACAGGAAATATACTGATAACAAAAGCAAGCCGTTGACGCACATCACAACGTCAACGGCTTGCTTTATAATTATCCTGTTTACTGTTTTGACGATTCGCTGTTTGAATTAAAAACAGCTTGCGGTATCAGATCATCTTCCTCAAAAACTACACTGTCGGCAGACAGACCTCTGCCGAGTTGATTAAGCTCAACAGGTGTAAATCCACGATTTACCGGTGTTCTAGTAAAGTTATTCAAACGTGATATAATGCTTATCAACTCACTTAGATTTTTCTCCTCCGGCAAAAGTTTGCGATAATCAAGATAGCTGAGCACTTCTTCAAGAGGATTTTCACCGTTTTTTATTTCCAGAATACAATCGCCGACAGTATCCCATGCATCTGACTCGCCTAATTTCATATTATTCACAAAGAAATCATACAGAGCCGTTGTATACTCATTTTCTTCTATAAAAGAATCATCAACATATCTGAGCAGCTTATTTTTCTCCGGAACAAATAGTGGCTTGCCTTTCTGAGAAGTGACCATCATTTTATAAAATATTTCGTCAATAAGCACCAACGATTCGTTTATGATTGTTCTTTCCATCGGCTTACTCTTTTTTCTGTTCTTGTCCAGATCTTCACTGCCGAGTATAAAATAGAAATGCTCCTCGTGCCTTGCTATCTCAGAAAAAGCAATAAAATCTTCGTCTGTCAGCTTTAATTTATCATTTTGTTTTTTGATTATCTTATATGCGTCTTTCAAAGGTAACATCTCATAAAAATTTGAAAACGCATCAAAATAATCATATAACAGCATTACTGTTTCTGCATCAAGGTTAAGCTTCTCGTGCATCGCTTTAATTGAATTTGCTGTATACATCTTCGGTAATTTTATCATAGTAATCTCCTTAATCAGAGTTTTTCTGATTATACCACTTTTTGTCGGTAAATGCAAGTTATGTGCGCAATGAAAACGGGCTTTGAAGCAACACATACTCCAAAGCCCGTCAGTTATTGTTATATTCAATTGTCGAATCGGTTATCGGCTTACTGCCTCACTTTATGCGTTCTTCGCATATTCTGCAGCCATCATCGTGGTATCATCCTACCAACTTCCTGTCTGCCGTTAAACTTAACCGACTTTTACATTATTTCGTAGTTCACACTACCTGTACGTTGTCAGTACATTGGACTATACCTCACTGTCTTTCTTCGTTAAGCACCTTTCTTAGACGCTTTATTATGCAGTCAGCGTATATTACCATTTGAAACACATCCTTAAGAGCTCAAATCAGCTTCTTTCAGCTTTATCAGCTGCTCTTTTTATCCTCTGTGTCGACTTCTGCCGATGCAGGATATTAAGCTGTTATCAGTAGAACTGCCTCTTTGAATGTCTTGAACTGTACATCTCAATCACCTTACCTGTATTTACCTTGAAAGCTGTATATAATAAACGCTTTTGCGGAAATCTGCGATTTTTCAAATCGCTATAAGGTTTCTTGTTTTCTTTGTCCGGTAGCCGTTTTACTCGCAATTAAAGGTCAAAACCTTTTTATTATGTGTGTCGATGAGTACCGTATGAGTATTGTCATCGTACTATTCACTTCTTACTTTATGTTGCGAGCCTCAACAGACTGCTGTGACTCACTTTTTTCCTGACCCATTGGACTCGCCTCCTATCCGACTTTATTTATATACGGTTTCCGAATCGTATATATGTTGAACAAAACCCTCTTTATCGTGTTAAATAGTCAGCATGAAGATGTTTTATTCTGTCTGGGGAACTTTCCTTTTCCTTGTCTATATGATAACACATCAAAAGGCATAAGTCAACACTTTCCTGAATAAAAACTGTACAAATTGCACATCGTGGTTTTGTATATTAGTCACATAGTTACACAGTTTACACAATATCGACGTGTTTAAGCTATATTTATAACTTAAAAATATATCAATTTGCTATTTTAAGGAAATTTGACCTCCACAGGAATAGTATTGTGAGAAAATCATAAAATACCTCTTGACAACACCTTTGGTTTCGTGTAAAATTATATACAGAACAGAGGTCTTGAAACGGTCCTCGGAAAAGGAAGGAATAAACAATGTCAGAAATCGAAAACATCACAGACAACGACTTAGACACTGCCGAGTATATAGACCTCGAGGACGAAAACGGCGATACCGTTACATTTGAGCTTATCGGACGCATCGAGGTTGACGGTTGCACATACTGTGCCGTTATTCCCGAAGAAGAAGACGAGAACGCCGACAGCGACGTTTACGTTATCCTGAAGGAAGTAAACAAGAACGATGATGTTTACCTGTCAACAATAGATGACGATAAGGAATATGACCGTGTAGCCAAGGAATTCTTCAACGTGTTTGAGGAGCTTGATGAAGAGGAAGAATAAAAGTTAATACACTGCCTTGTTCGCTTCAGTATGATTTCATATGATCCGACACTCTTTAATAGGGATTTCTCTCCGTTTGCGGATTGCAGACCTCCCGCCATTGCGGAAGAAGGGAGCGTGAAACAATCGGGGGAAAGTTACCCACCGTACTTTATGTGCGGGTTTCATCGTCATACCACGGCAAGGTGGTCTTAAAAATTACAGCCGTACTGCTTAAAAACAGTACGGCTTTGCTTATAAAACAAGCCTGTTTATATGAAAAACAGAGCAAATTCTCTATCCCTATAAGAACGCTTTGTGGGCTTTGCGTCCTGCAAAACTTTTGGTAAGCAACGCTAAACACTCATTTTCAAAAAATATATAGGTTTTTCGACAGACTGATTATTAAAACTGTACCGTAAAACATATCGCCAACACTGCTTAAAACAGTTTCCATATCGACAGGGCATTAATAATTTCGTGAGTGCATCATTACAACTGCACTGACATTTACCCTTAAAAAAACGCCGCTAACCTGAGATATATGTACTAACCTGCGGACGTGTAGCGTTAAGCGTCCCTGCTTTGACAGGATATACAATGTTCGGGTGGTTTTTCGAGTTTATCCAACACCCCAGCGGGGTAAGGGTATGGGTAAGGAAAGAGGGATGCCAAGCTGAGCATTGCTTTAGCAATGCTCCCGCTCCTCACGTCGCTCAAGAGGAATAACTGATTTGGGAGAAAACCTAAGGGACAGGGATAGGGGCGGCAGTCCCTCTCCCTGATTCCTTTGGTTGTCTCCCTCTTTCATATTGACAGGTGCATTGATTCGAATAGCGAACCCGAGAAGTGCTGTCCGACAAAAAGAACTATCAGTAGTTTACTATCGTAGGCACAACTGAACAATATAACAGAAGTACATCAAGCAAAAGACTTTTTCTACAATCTGAACCGTACTGCTTAAAAACAGTACGGCTTTTCATTTTGCATAATCCGCTTTTTTCTGCGAAAGCTATCTCTATGAACAGTAAACGTAAACGAAAATCCGACCGCACAGGAAAGCACGCCCATCTGCTCTACGGCTCGATTTGCGGCTTTCTGAACGGTCTGTTCGGCTCCGGCGGCGGAACTGTCGCCGTACCCGCCTTTGAGAAAAACGGCACAGAGCCGAAAAAAGCCCACGCTTCCTCGGTCGCCCTGATATTCGTACTGAGCCTTGTCACCGCCGTTATATATTTAATGAACGGAAAACTGGATTTCGGCACAGCTTGGGAATATATACCCTACGGGCTTATCGGTGCGATACTCGGCTCTTTTCTTCTCGGAAAAATCCCCGACAGGCTGATAAGGATAATATTCGGTCTGCTTATGATTGCAAGCGGAGTGAGGATGATATTATGAATATTTTAGTGGGAATACTCACCGGAGCCACTGCGTCAATGGGGCTTGGCGGAGGCTTTATTCTGCTCGTGTATCTTTCGGTATTCACTGAAATACCGCAGGATATTGCGCAAGGGATAAACCTTCTTTTCTTTCTCCCCATTGCACTGCTCTCCCTTGTCATACACATAAAAAACAAGCTGACAGACTTAAAGCTTGTGGGAAAATATCTCATACTTGCACTTCCCTGTGCCGTTGCAGGAAGCTATGTCGCAGGAATTACTGATGTGGCTGTTCTGCGAAAGCTGTTCGGGATATTCGTTTTATATATCGGGATAAATCAGCTATACGTCAGCTTTACAAATAAACCGTGCAAAAAAAGATCCGACAGCAAGTAACGCCGTCGGATTCTTTTACTTCTTCCCTTTTATCTTATC
>OHNG01000336.1_pt1 | contig 25873 bp, 20 predicted proteins | sample 1569511 | NCBI WGS metagenome assembly OHNG01 (sample SAMEA3879530, study PRJEB24766) | human gut metagenome | biome: human-associated habitat; feature: feces | place: USA | collected 1985/1987
CCCTTCGAATTTGCAGATTGCCTCTTTCCAGTCTTCGGTTAGCGGCATCGACTCATGTTTTTCCAGGTCGAAAGTTACCATGATCGATTTGCAGATACATTTCACCTCTAGGGTTTCCGTGTCGATCACCCGTTGGATGAGATGAAAGCTTTTGGTTCCAATTTCAGAAACGGCGGTTTGTACGGCAATATGATCGGATGCGAAAATCTGCTTTACAAAATTGGCTTCGATATGAACGACCACTATACCGATCTTTTCCCAGTCCACTCCCGGACATACGGAGGCGAAATATTCAGTCTTCCCTAAGTCATAGAAAGAAAAGTAGACAGTGTTGTTGACGTGACCGAATTTATCTACGTCGTTGAAGCGCAACTGGATAGGCAGTGCATGATGAAATACGATTTCTTCCATTGTTTTCCCTTAATCTTTTTTATTTCGACGCAAAAGTACTACTTTTGCGTGTTATTCTCAACAGAAATAGTTCAAGAAATGATAGAAGATATTAAAAAAGCCTGTCAAGTGATGAACGAAGGCGGAGTCATTCTGTACCCCACCGACACCATTTGGGGAATAGGTTGTGACGCCACCAACGAAGAAGCTGTGCGGCGTGTGTATGAGATTAAGCAGCGCTCGGACAGTAAGGCGATGCTTGTGTTGGTGGATTCTCCTGTAAAGGTAGACTTCTATGTGCAGGATGTGCCTGAAGTGGCATGGGATTTGATTGAAGTGGCGGACAAACCATTGACAATCATCTACTCCGGTGCGCGAAACCTGGCACCTAACCTGATTGCCGAAGATGGTAGCGTGGGCATCCGGGTAACGAATGAAGGGTTCTCAAAACGGCTTTGTCAACAGTTCCGTAAGGCGATTGTTTCTACGTCGGCCAATATCAGCGGGCAACCTTCGCCGGCAAATTACAGTGAGATCACAGAAGAACTTAAGTCCATGGTCGATTACGTAGTGGGCTATCGACGGGAAGAAATGGGACATCCGAAACCATCCAGCATCATAAAACTGGATAAGGGTGGTGTTATAAAAATTATCCGGGAATAAAATAACGGACTAAAAAAGGTATCGTTATTTTTAATTTCTGTAAGCTCGGGTATGCCCTGAGTTTGTCGAAGGATTTTCTCTCTTATTTATATGGATACGAGAGTAAATTCTTTATTTCGTTTAGATTGGTAAATATAGGTATATGGAAAAAGAGAAGAGAAGTTTGTTTCAGCGTTTCCTTTTATGGCGTGAAAAGAATATTAAGGAAAAACAGTTTATCTTGATACTCAGCTTTCTGGTAGGTATCTTTACGGCTATTACGGCTTTGATACTGAAGATGCTGATACACTGGATACAGAATTTCCTGACGAATAATTTCAATACAACGGAAGCCAACTACCTTTATCTGGTTTATCCGGTAGTGGGTATTTTTCTGGCTGGATTGTTTGTACGCTATGTGGTGAAGGATGATATCAGTCATGGGGTTACTAAAATTCTCTATGCGATTTCCCGCCGACAAGGACGGATTAAGCGGCACAATACATGGTCGTCTGTGATTGCCAGTTCCATAACCATTGGTTTCGGTGGCTCGGTAGGAGCAGAGGCGCCTATCGTATTGACAGGTTCCGCTATTGGTTCCAATCTGGGAAGTGTTTTTAAGATGGAGCACCGCACACTGATGCTTTTAGTAGGCTGTGGTGCTGCCGGTGCTATTGCTGGTATCTTCAAGGCGCCTATTGCAGGACTGGTATTCACACTGGAAGTACTGATGATAGACCTGACTATGACTTCTCTGCTTCCGTTGTTGATTTCTGCAGTGACGGCTGCTACAGTGTCCTATATTACTACCGGAACAGAAGCAATGTTTAAATTCCACCTTGATCAGGCATTTGAGATGGAACGTATTCCTTACGTTATCATGCTGGGTATTTTTTGCGGACTGGTTTCGCTTTATTTTACCCGTGCAATGAACTCTGTGGAAGGTTTGTTTGGCAAGTTGAAAGGCCCTTACCAGAAGTTGGCTTTGGGTGGTGTCATGTTGAGTATCTTGATATTTCTTTTTCCACCGCTTTACGGTGAAGGCTACGATACTATTGAACTGTTGCTGAACGGTACTTCCAATGCCGATTGGGATACAGTGATGAACAACTCTTTTTTCTACGGACATGGGAATTTGCTATTACTCTATTTGATGCTCATTATCTTGTTCAAGGTATTCGCATCTAGCGCGACAAATGGTGGTGGCGGTTGTGGTGGTATCTTTGCGCCTTCTTTGTATTTGGGATGTATAGCCGGTTTTGTCTTCGCTTTTTTTAGTAATAAGTTTGATTTCTCTTATTACCTACCCGAAAAGAATTTTGCCCTGATGGGGATGGCGGGTGTGATGAGTGGTGTCATGCATGCCCCGTTGACCGGAGTCTTTCTGATAGCCGAACTGACGGGCGGATATGACCTTTTCCTCCCGCTGATGATTGTAGCAGCCAGCTCTTATCTGACAATTATTGTTTTCGAACCTCATAGTATTTACTCCATGCGTTTGGCTAAAAAGGGAGAATTGCTGACTCACCATAAAGATAAAGCAGTACTTACTCTGATGAAGGTGGAAAATGTGGTGGAGAAAGATTTTGTAGTGGTTCATCCGGAGATGGACTTGGGTGAATTGGTGAAAGCGATTTCAGCCTCACGGCGTAATATATTCCCAGTGACAGATAAGAGCGGAATACTGATTGGTATTGTTACCTTAGACGATATCCGGAATATCATGTTCCGGCAGGAGTTGTATCATCGTTTTACGGTAGGCAAGCTGATGACGGCTATTCCGGCACGCCTCTATGACACGGATAGTATGGAACAGGTGATGCGCACGTTTGATGATACGAAAGCATGGAACCTTCCTGTGGTAGATGAAGAAGGGCACTATCTGGGATTTGTTTCCAAGTCGAAGATATTCAATTCATACCGTCAGGTACTGGTGCATTTCTCTGAAGATTAATAAAGTTGTTATATGATGAAGAAAGAAGATTTGCGAATAGTTTATATGGGGACTCCGGATTTTGCTGTGGAGTCTTTGCGGTGTTTAGTAGAAGGTGGATATAATGTAGTAGGTGTTATCACCATGCCTGATAAACCGGCAGGGCGGGGACATAAACTTCAGTTTTCTCCAGTGAAACAGTATGCGCTGGAACATAGTCTTCCTTTGTTGCAACCGGAAAAGTTGAAAGATGAGGCTTTTGTTGAGGCTCTGCGTGAGTGGAAGGCCGATTTGCAGATAGTAGTTGCTTTTCGTATGCTGCCCGAAGTGGTATGGAATATGCCACGTTTGGGAACCTTCAATCTTCATGCTTCTCTTTTGCCTCAATACCGGGGAGCCGCTCCTATTAACTGGGCGGTAATTAATGGTGATACGGAAACAGGTATCACAACTTTCTTCCTGCGTCATGAAATCGATACGGGGGAAGTGATTCAGCAAGTTCGTATTCCTATCGCAGATACGGATGATGTGGGTATTGTGCATGATAAGCTGATGATACTTGGTGGAAAACTGGTGACTGAAACGGTAGATGCGATTCTGAATGATGCAGTGAAACCTATTCCACAGGAAGAAATGGCAGTTGTAGGCGAATTGCGCCCTGCACCGAAGATTTTTAAAGATACCTGTCGTATCGATTGGAATCAGCCAGTGAAACGTATTTATGATTTTATTCGCGGTCTGTCTCCTTATCCTGCTGCTTGGTCGGAATTAGTTCAACCTGATGGAGAGACGGTAGTTATGAAGATATTTGAGACAGAAAAAATAATCCAATCTCACCAGTTGACTCCCGGAACTTTGCTGACGGATGGTAAGACTTATATCCATGTAGCCGCTGCTGATGGATTTATCGGCATACGTGCTTTGCAACTTCCCGGTAAGAAACGCTTGAAGACAGATGAACTTTTGCGTGGATTCCGGTTGACGGAAGAATTCAGAGTGAAATAGTTACGAGCTACAAGCTACAAGTACTATGCAGAGTGATAGCGTAGCAACTTGTAGCTTGTAACTTAATAATTGCTTCTAATATTGTTTCTTTTCTGAAAATTTCTTTTCTTTGCATATTATTAACTACCAAATATAGAATGCCTATCGGAATACATTACGCTGAAATCTAAAAACACACGTAATGAAAGTACAAACAAATGCTGCTGACGAAACGTTGGTGGCCCTTTATGCACAAGGCAATAACGAGGCATTCGATATTCTGTTGAACCGTTATAAAGATCGTCTTTATGCGTACATCTATTATACGGTGCGCAATGAAGAACTGGCGGAAGACATCTTTCAGGAGACTTTCACAAAAGCCATTGTCACCATTCAGCAGGGACGCTACAATGAAAACGGTAAGTTCCCGGCTTGGTTGACTCGTATCGCACATAATCTTATAATCGACTGTTTCCGTCAGGAAAAGCAGGAAAACTTGGTGTCTTGTGATGAAGAAGAACGGAATTTACTGAATAATATCCGTCTGTCTGAAGGAACGGTTGAAGCTGAAATAGTGAACCACCAGATTCTTTCGGATGTACGTCGCCTGATGAAACATCTGCCGGACGAACAACGGGAAGTAGTACATATGCGCTTTTATCAAGACCTCAGTTTCAAGGAGATAGCAGAAATGACAGGAGTCAGCATCAATACCTCTTTAGGACGGATGCGTTATGCTATTTTGAACCTGCGCCGGATGGCGGAGAAGCATGGAATCGTGCTGACGATGGACTAAATGATACATCCTTTAATAAAATTTTTCTTTTTCCAAATGCAGTATTTCACAAATAAGGCCATTTAACCTAATGTACGTACAACCTTAATTATGTGATTTTATTAATTTTATTATTTACTAGACTAAACTTATTGAAGTAATGGAAAAAGTACATTGTTTAAAGCGTTTCGTGTTTCTTGTAATGGCCTTGGGCCTGGTAACTACTTTCACATCTTGTGATGATGACGATGAACCTAAACCTAATGTTCCCGCATTGACTGACGTGGTAGGTAATTATGCCGGAAAAATGCAAACTACATCTGTGTCTCCTCTTGCAGAAGAGGGTGAAGAACCTCAAGGTACGGATGTGAGCGCAGAAGTAACCAATGAAAATGTGTCTTTTGAAAAGTTCCCGGTAGCGGATTTGATTACAGCCATTATGGGGGAGGCAGCTCCCGGAATTATTGAAGCCGTAGGTGATGTAAGTTATAAAGTGAAGTATACACCTACTTTCAATGACGATAAGACAGTTATTAGCATGGCGTTCACTCCTGAACCACTAATTCTTGAAATCAATTTCCCGACAGAACCTACTGAAGGTGAGGGTGAAGGAGAAGGTGAAACCCCGGACTTGAAAGTGGAGGTGACAATTGCAGCACCTGAAGCAGGTAGTTTTGCCTATGCTGGTGATAAATTAGCTTTCAAGCTTCAGGTAACTGGTGTGAAAGTGAATAATGAACCTTTCGAACTTCCCGTGACTACTTTCTCATTTGACTTAGCCAAAGCGAAATAAATATTTTCATCTCAACCAGATGTTGGCCCAGGTATGGTGTGTTGGCACTAACCTGGGCTGATTTATTTACATCTCTCATGTTTTTTATAACTTCTTGTATACTATATCTCTTCTTCTTCCGTTCTTAGTATATAAAGTACCTCCTGCTTCTTTTTTGCAGCCCGTAGCTTTAACTAATTAATTATTAATTCTCAGTTCAATAAGCCTATGGATAAAAAAACTACTCCTTCTTTTTCTTCTTCATCCGTGAAACCGAGAAGTGCTGATAATGCATTGCCGGATGGACATCCGCAGCCTTCCGGGAAAACTTTGGATTTTCTTCGTAACCTTGCCCGTAATTATCGTACAGTGCCTCAGCTTCCGCAAGGCTTGCAGGGTATAATATTAGGATGAATGAAATCTTTTGTCTACATTTGTACGTTATATCTGTATATAACCTGTAAAATGTAGTGTATTATGAAACCAATCATAGCTCCCTCTATCCTGTCCGCAGATTTCGCTTATCTGGCAAAGGACTTGGAAATGGTGAACCACAGTGAAGCCGACTGGGTCCACATTGACGTTATGGACGGTGTGTTCGTTCCTAATATATCTTTCGGTTTCCCGGTATTGAAGTATGTGGCAAAACTGTCAAAGAAGCCTTTGGATGTACATCTGATGATTGTGCAACCCGAGAAATTCATTAATGAGGTGAAAGCATTGGGTGCGCACACCATGAATGTGCATTTCGAAGCTTGCCCGCATTTGCATCGGGTGGTTCAACAAATACGTGAAGCGGGTATGCAGCCCGCCGTTACACTGAATCCGGCTACCCCTGTGGCAATGTTGAAAGATATTATTCAGGATGTATATATGGTGTTGCTGATGAGTGTGAATCCTGGTTTTGGCGGACAAAAATTTATCGAACATACAGTTGAAAAAGTACGGGAATTGCGTGCTTTGATAGACAGTACCGGTTCGAAAGCATTGATAGAAGTGGATGGTGGTGTGAATTTGGAGACAGGTGCCCGCCTGATAGCTGCCGGTGCAGATGCATTGGTTGCAGGTAGTGCCGTGTTTGCAGCTCCTGATCCTGAAGGTATGATACATTCGCTGAAGGATCTCTAATTCTTCCTCCATTGATAATTAACAGCCTGCAACGACATCCGTTTCTACGACTTCTGATGCCGTTTGCAGGCGGTATTGTATGTGGAGATGCGCATTTCTTCCGGCAGCGGGCGGAACTTTCCTTAAATATTCCGGCAGAGACATCTTGTCCGGTTTCCAATCTTTTTCCTGTTTGGATTTGTCTGGCAGGTTTCATGTTACTGTTTCTGACTTATTTCCTTTCTGATAAATATCGTATTCATTGGCTGTATGGAGTTTCCGTCTTTCTCTGTTGTTTCGGATTAGGCGCCGGTATGACGGAAGAATATTTGCATCGTACGGATTTTCCTTTTTCCGATGAGGCGGCAGTCTATCAGGTGATTCTTCTAGAAAAACCGGAAATGAAAGAACGAAGCGTGTTATGTCATGCCCAATTAGAGGGAAAAGTGAATGATGAGGATTTGCAGAAAAGTGAATATGGACGTACATTTTTATTCTATTTTCCGAGAAATTCCGCTACTGTTGCATTAAAGAGGGGAGATAGATTATGGGTACATACCCGTATTACCCCTCCTGTCAATAATGGGAATCCTGACGAATTTGATTATGTACGTTATCTTACTCGTAAAGTTGGTACCGGCACAGCGTATATCTCTGCCGGACATTGGCGGATAATAGGTCATGATACTTCTCGTTCTCTTCGGCAAATAGCTTTGGACTATCGGGAAAAAGTGGTGGAACTATATCATCGTTTAGGTTTTCAGGGAGATAATCTTGCAGTACTTTCGGCTCTTACGGTGGGAGATAAGGAGAATTTGAGCGAGGATATGCGGGAAACTTATTCAATTGCCGGCGCCAGTCATGTACTGGCACTTTCAGGACTTCATATAGGCTTGCTTTCTACTTTATTTTTGTTTTTCTTCTCCTTTTTGTGGAAGCGGTGGGCGGCTTTTAAACCCTTGGGATTTTTTCTGGTTATTCTCTTTTTGTGGGCATTCGCTTTTCTTACGGGATTATCTTCTTCTGTGGTACGATCCGTAATCATGTTCTCTCTGCTGGTTGTATCCCGTTTACAATCTGAGAAATTGTTATCGTTGAATACACTGGCGGCTACTGCCTTTTTAATGTTACTTTATAATCCACTTTGGCTTTTTGATGTGGGGTTTCAATTGTCTTTTGTAGCGGTAGTTTCTATTTTGTTGATACAGCCCAAACTTTACAGCCTGCTCTCTGTCAAGCGTTGCATTCCTCGTTATGTTTGGGGATTGCTGACGGTTTCCGTTGCTGCGCAAATTGGTACGGCTCCTTTAGTTATATTCTATTTCTCCCGTTTCTCTACTCATTTTCTGCTGACAAATCTGTGGGTGATTCCTATGGTGACGTTGATTTTGTATTCTGCGGTTCTTATGCTTGTCCTGACTCCTTTTTCTTTCCTTCAATCTGGCTGTGCTTTAGGGGTCGATGCTCTGCTAAGTGCTCAGAACAAAGTTCTCTGCTGGATAGAAGAACTGCCAATGTCCTCTATAGATCGGCTTTGGATAGATCATTGGGAGATTATGCTGTTTTATCTTTTTCTATTGTTTCTGTTTCGGAGTTTGGCTATCCGAACTGCTCGCAGCATATCCTTTCCGCTTTGCTGCCTGTTGTTGCTGATCACTTATCATACGATTTCCGTCAGCCTGTCTTCTCCTCAGCGCGGCATTGCTTTTTATAATGTCCGTGGCTGTCCTGCCGTCCATTGCGTTGCTAATAGTGGAGAATCCTGGTTGGCTTATGCTGATAGTGTGCCGGATACTTCCCGTTTGCACCGTGCACTCGTACCTTATTGGAATCGTCAGCATCTCTCTATTCCCAATGCTTTGCCTGCTGATTATTCTACTTCCGGTCTGGCTTTTCATAATCACATTGTTTCCTATGCGGGCAGGCGGGTTTGCCTGCTCCATGATGCCCGCTGGAAAAATAAGATTTCAAAGCACCCTTTACAGATCGATTATTTATACATTTCCAAAGGCTACAATGGTCGTATTGAAGAATTGACTTCTTTGTTCCGCATCCGAACCGTTGTTTTGGATGTTTCTCTCTCAGACTATCGTAGCGATATCCTTAAAAATGATTGTTACCGTTTAGCTATTCCTTGTATAGCTTTGAAGGAGAGAGGAGCGTTTTGTTTCCATCTGTAGAAAATATATTATTGAAGTTTACTAAGTATAGTGACTATTCCTTTCATAATCTTGTTTTGATGATTACTTTTGCAATTGGTTATGTAAGAGAAAGAAAATGTAATATACTATGAGAACACTTACACAGTTAATGGCATTAATGCTGGGATTATTGACTGTTCCTGGTGAAGAGAATAGTAGCTTAGCAAAGAAAAATGGCTATGTGATTAATTTGGATCGTGCTGAAAAGTTGGAGAAGATGACTTATTCTTCTTTATTCAGCAAGGCGGGAATTATTGTATTGGAAGATACGGATGAATCATTATTAGGAAAAGTTGATAAGTTAGAAGTCTGTGATAATAATTTGTATGTATTGGAAAAAGGCAGAGGTCTTTTTCTGTTTAATAAGCAAGGCAAATTTATAAAGATGATAGGGCGTCAGGGGAAAGGACCCGGTGAATACATTGATCCGGATGATATAAGTATCGACAGGGAAAATAAGAAAATATATGTACTGGACTCCCAAACTCAGAATGTATTGAAGTATAGTGGTAATGGAACTTTTGAAAGTTCGTTTAAATTGGAAAATAAAGGAACAAGATCTACTTTTATTCAACCTTTTAAGAATGCGTTGTATACGAATCTGTATACATTTGATAAATCCGGGAAACGATTTCTCTTGAGTAAAGTGGACGTTACTAATGGGAAAAGAATTTCTTTTCAATTTGAGGCTTCTCAGTATAATAAAGGCTGGAATGAACTATTCAGTACTGATCAACATACCTTTATCTCCGGTCCTACCGGAAATCCCAAATTTATGCAGATCTTCATGGATACAATATTTGAAATAACTCCCAAAGGAATAAAACCGTATATTACTTTGCAAAGTAAAAAGCTTGTGACAAAGGAATATTTGGAAACTTTGATAGCAGAGAATGATATGTCGAAATCTGCAAGAGTGTCAAAAATATACGATAGATTGATGAAAAGCGGTAAGATATATAATGTATTTGATTATTGGGAAACCGCTAAATATATTCATTTCGGCTATCATGTAGGCCACTATGGTTATTCTATTCTTTATAAGAAAGAAGAGAATAAAGCTTATGTTATGTCAGGTATAACTGACGATTTGCTTTATACGGATAAAGCAGGTACATTGTTAGTTTCCAAACTGTATTCATTTGATGAGAACCGGGTATATTGCATCGGCATGAATGACGGTTTCACCAAGGATATCTTTTTAGAAAATATGAAGAAAGGCGGAATAAATCCTCGTATAGAAGGGGCCGATAAATTGCAGACCTTGACGGAAGATTCAAATCCGATTATTATATATTATGAGTTTAAGAAATGAAACTTGTGAGGCATTAAGTAATTTATCAGAAGATGATAATCCGATATTGTTGTTGCTGAGATTTTGAAGTTTCCCATTTATAATAGATTTTAATTTTCCAAATATGTAATAAAAGCGATTTATGGATAATAGAAATGATACATTTATTGGTAGCCGTTGGTTTTATGCAATTTGTTTTGCAGGGTTGTTTGTGGTCGAAACGTTAATAGCCCTTTTTGTGCGTGACGCATTCATACGTCCCTATATGGGAGATGTATTGGTGGTAATACTCATATATTGCTTTGTGCGTATGTTTATTACCCGCCCATTGCGATGGCTGCCACTATGGATATTCCTGTTTGCTTGTTGTATTGAAACGTTACAGTATCTGCAATTGGTTACTTTATTGGGATTGCAAAATTGTACGCTGGCAAGGGTAGTATTGGGTACGTCATTTTCATGGTGGGATATTGTTTGCTATGCTGTTGGGTGTCTGCCTTTGCTTTTTATCAGACGGTAAACGGAAAATAATTTATGTTTTTACTTCTTTGGAGAAAGAAATTAGGGAAATGTACCTATAAACTTCCTGCTCAAGCTCAGGTTTTACTGAAAGTTTATGATCACTTTTACCTACACGCTTGCACTTATGCTCTGTATCGCCCTATTCATCGGCAATAAGCAGTGGTGGAAGCAAGTAGAATTAGCGTGTAGGTAGAGTTGCCTACACTAATACAAAATGGAGTATGCTGTTGTAAATCTGTTTATTACATGTTTTTTGTACATGAATAAACTGTTTCAGTCCCCCCGCTTTTCGACTTTTTTTCATCATAAATACGTCGAATGTAGCGGATAACAATCGTTCGTACCATTTCGATGGGAGAATTCCCGCCTTGTGATGATGCTCAGAGTATGGTTTGCTTATATTAATTGCCTATGTTTTTTATGTTGATGTCCTATGTTTATTCTGTTGATAACCAATGTTATAGTGCTTTCTACAATTGTTGATCACGTGCTCCACAATTGTGGTACTACTGCTTCACGATTGTGAAGTACGTGCTTCACATTTGTGGTTATAGCAAAATAAAGAATATGCATATAACCAAAGTGCTATGTAAAAGTAAAGAAAGGGCAATGCTTTTGAAAAGAAAGAGTAAGAGTCTTTTTTTAAATGACAGGATTGAATACGGAGACACGGAGGATGAAGAAAGAAGGAGGATTCTTTATCACTTTGCATGTAAAACTTCAGTTAAATTAGTTTGAATTCTGTATTTACATGGGATTAACCGTTTATTAATCCTCAATTAAGTCTGTATGCCGCTATTAATTAACCTCAGCTCTCTACATTTGCATCTGTCTAATGGTAGCATTAGGTCTCCAAGTAAAAAGATTATTAAGAGAAGAACTACTATAATAATTTAATTATAATACTATGAATAGAGTACGGATGACAATAATATGGTCTCTGTCAATTGTATTTTTTGTATCATGCGAAAGTGCGGGAGATAAACGTTTGGATTTTGCACTCGAACAGGCCGGAAAAAACAGGATAGAACTGGAAAAAGTGCTGAACTACTACCGAAATGATAGTTTGAAGTTAGAAGCCGCCCGCTTTCTTATAAGAAATATGCCTGGGCATGGCGGTTATGAAGATGACCGTCTGGATAGTGTGAAAGCAATGATGAAGACCGCGGTGGAACTGAATATAGGAGGTTATCTGCCTGATAGCGAATGGAAACGCAAGTGGATTGGCTTTAACTACAGAACATTGCCGAAACGTCCGGATATTGAATACATGTCTGCCGATTATCTGATAGAAAATATCGAACAATCCTTTAAGGTCTGGGAAGAATGTCCGTGGGCAAAGAATTATTCATTTGACGACTTTTGTGAATGGGTATTGCCCTATCGTATAGGAGATGAGCCATTGGACAATTGGCGGAAAATGTATTATGACCGTTATAAACCTCTTCTTGATTCGTTGTATACCGGTAATGATATGGTGGAAGCTGTGAATGTACTGGCACGCCACTTCAAGCGAACTAACTTATTTGTCCTCACTACCGAATATCGCATGCCACATTTAGGTGCCCGTTTCTTATCGGAATATCTGGTAGGTACATGTCGCGAAATAACTGATCATGCTGTATACGTTTTCCGGGCATTGGGCTTTCCGATAAATATAGATAAATATTGGTATTCTCCTTCTAATCAACACGACCATATGTGGAACGTACTGAAGGATTCGGACGGAGGATTTATCCCATTCTGGTATATGGATTCGTCCGACTTTGTGGTGAAACGTGGGTCTACGGACGGCAGAAAGAAAGGTAAAGTTTACAGAAATACTTTTGAAGCGCACGATAGTAAGACAGCTTCATTGTTTGGACCTTTTTATCAGGATGTGACGGCAGAATACTTTGGTGAGAATGAGTTCAAGGTAAAGGTTAATGACAATATAGGAGGAAATAGTATTCTGCTGGGAATGTTCAGTCCTTCTGGATATGTCACAGTGGATGCAGTTCCATTACGACGCGGCAAAGCACGGGTGAACAATATAGAACCGGGCGTTATTTTCCAACCTTTGACCTCTGAGAACGGAACGCGTTCTCCTGCCGGATATCCTTTTATGGTAGTAGACGGAAATGTACGCTATTTTGAACCGGATATGTCGAAGGCGGTCACTGCCCATATAAGGAGAAAATACCCGTTAAGACAATACCTTTATGGTTATATGGCTACCATGACAGGTGCTGAGATTGAAGTGAGTAATGACCGGTATTTCCGTACGAGTGAGCTGCTTTGTTGCTTGACCGATACTCCCCGTACCAACCTCAATTATTATTATCCGAAGATTTCACGCCCTTATCGTTATGTGCGTTTCACTCCACCGCCTCCTGCCTATCCCACAGCAGATTGTAGGGCGGAAATTGCAGAACTGGCATTCTTTGATAGTGTGGACAGTGAAGAACATCTTCCTTCGAAAGCCATATACGGTGGTGGTCCGGTGGATGAGAATCCCGCGCACGACATAGACAAGGCGTGTGATGATGATTGGCTGACATTCTATTACTCATCAGGGCCGCGGGATTCCATCGTATTTGACCTGCAACGTGCTAGTACTATAAAGAAGATATTGTTTGTTCCTCGCAATGATGATAATTTTATCACTCCGGGCAATGTGTATGAATTATTCTATCAGTCTGGCGTGAAGGGATGGATTTCTTTGGGAGTACAGACTGCTACTACTAATGAATTAATCTATCGGAATATTCCTGAAGGTGCCTTGTTGTGGCTGCGCAATTTGACACGCGGGAAGGAAGAGCAGGTATTCTATGTGGAGAATGACAGACAAAGATTTGTGGGATACGAATGAAACTGATTGTGTGATTTATATTTTTCCAAGGAATAGGAACTGTTGTTGATTATTTTGAGATTTGATAGTATGAATAATGTAGGGAAAATAGTATTGTTGACAAGTCTGTTACCGATAATAGGTATAGAATACATATTACCTTCTGGGATAATTGGGGGAGATTTGATAGAGCAATGGAATTATGTTGCTATTGCAAGTTTGATATCTCTTATTGCTTTTATATTCTATTTTTATTTTTCGGGAAAGGAAGATTGTTTCCACTTTTTGGGTAATGTGATTATATGGGGAATTATAATTTCTATTAGTATTGAGGCTATTTGGGGACTTTTGCAATTATATGGCTATTTGCCATCATTCCACTCTGTTTTTAAAGTAACAGGTACATTCTTTAATCCCGCCCCCTATAGCGGTTATCTGGCATTAGGAGGCCCTTTATGTTTGAATGAACTATTGGTATTGAGAAAAGAGAAGAATAAGAGCTTTTTAAAGTTATATTCTTATTGTTTCTTGATTTTTGTTTTGTTGCTTATTGTTGTAGTACTACCTTGTGGAATGAGTCGTTCAGCGTGGATTTCTACTATATTTTCCTCTCTTTTTGTATTGGAAATGCATTATAGTTTTTATTCATCTTTAAAAAATGTATGGCTTAAGGGACCAAATAAGGTGTTTTGTCTAATCTTAGTTGCTCTTATTTTACTATTGTGTATAGGAGGATATCTTTTCTTTTTGAAGAAAGATTCGGCATTAGGAAGACTTTTTATGTGGAAAATTGAGTGCCGGGCTATAGCGCAGAAACCATTGTTAGGTTATGGGGCAAATAGTTTCGCTCATACATATAAAATTACTCAAGAAGACTATTTTTCAAGTGAACTGTTCTCGGAAGAGGAAGAATTTGTTGCTGGAGTAGTAAAATATGCTTTTAATGAATATTTCCAAATGGCAATAGAATATGGACTTCCTGTTCTGTTTCTTTATATAGGTTTTTGTGTTTATGGTGTTTACATAGGCATAAAGAATAAAAGGTATGGTATTTGTGGTGGAATTATTTCTTTTATGATTTTTTCTTTTTCTTCATACCCTCTTCATTTACCGGTGCTTTTTTCTTCTTTTTTGTTGTTACTGCTGGCGGCTATAGCGAAACATGATAAAGCATTTTTATGGCTTTATGTTTTTCTATTTTCTAGTTTAGTCTTTTTGAATTATAAACCCTATGAAAGTGAAGCTTATAATCATTGGAGAAGGAGTGAAATTTATTGGGTAAATGATGGTAGACAGGCATTAATTGAGTATGAAAAACTATATCCTCTATTAGGTAATAATGCAAGCTTCCTGTTTAAATATGGTTTTTGTTTATATCGGAATAAACGGTATGAAGAGGCAATAGAATGTCTAAAGGAAGCAGAATTATTAAGTTGTGATCCTATGATACTTAATGTGATAGGGAGGTGTTATCAATTGCAGCACAAATACGAAGAAGCTGAATATTGGTATATACGTTCTACGCATTTCTTGCCCAATAGGATTTACCCTTATTATTTATTGGCTAAATTATATGCTGAACCTGATTATTATAATTCTACAGAATTGAATAGAATGAAAGATATTGTACTATTCAAGGAGCCGAAAGTGTATTCTAAAGCTATAGAGGAAATGCGGGAAGAAATACAACGACTAAAATAATAAACAATACAGATCTGTAACAAAAAAGTGATTAATAATTAAAGAAGGAGGTACTTATAAGTGAAAGTATTTAATGATTGAGCCGTATAATGCGGAATACTCACCTTTGTAGAGTATAATGGTAAGTCTTTGTTTGGAAAGAAAATATGTAACTTAAAAAAATGAAAAATGAGAACTAATAGTATTATAAAATTAGTGTTAGCCTTTTTAGTAATGGCAGTTGTTATGGTAAATCTTCATTTATCAAGTGAAGAAAACCATAGGATATTTTTGTCTCTTACAGATATAGAGAAGGAGGCGAAAGCGGAAGATATTAATTATTATGTTCCACAGAAGAATAATAATCCAGATGGTTGTACTATTTATCTGGAAATTTCTGGAGGAGTTGGGGCTCCAGAAGGAGCAATTCATGTAGGAGGTAATAAATATAAAATTGAAGGAATAAAAAACTTTTGTGCGGATCCTCCTAAGGGGGAAAAGCCATATGGTTGTGACCCCTATAATTGTCATCAGAGAGTTTGATAAATAAAGTTAAAACAGAATTGATTCCGAGTGAATAAAAACTCGGAATTAATTTAAATTTAAAAGTTATGGTAAAATCTATTTTTTTTATGTGCTTCTTGGTTTTAATATATAGTTGCACTTCAAATTTAGTAAAAGAAAGGGCTAATAGTGAAGTAACAGATGTTTATGTTGATGTAGATGATGTCATTGATGAATTAGACTTTTCACTTTTTCTTAACGATGAGGCGAAATTCATTAAATTGGAAACGACGGATAGTTGTCTGATTTCAGAGATGAAACAAATAAGCTATGTTGATGGTAAAATTTATATTGCAGATGAATTATCTCAATCTGTGTATATCTTTAATGACAGTGGATCTTTTTTAAAGAAAATAGGAGTTAAAGGTCAAGGCCCTGGAGAATATGTTCGTTTAGGAAAATTCCAAGTTGTTGGTAACTATCTCTATATAAAGGATGATGCTTCACCATGGAAACTTTATGTTTATGACTTAAAAAGTTCTGTTGGTAGGCTTATGGATATTGATGAGAATCTTTCTTATGATGATTTCTATTTGCAAGGAGACAACTTGTACTTAGTAGCTAATAATAATTCTTCTTATTCATACGGGTGTTATAATTTATTGAAGCTTGGTATGGCGACTAATGAGATGGATTGCTATCTCCCTTTTTCAGAAAACTTGGCGAAACAGCACTCTCATTGGGGGCTTTTTTCTAATATCAGTCAATACAAAGATAGCTTGTTGATTATCTGTTCCAATAATGATACTATTTATCAATCAACTAAAGATGGTACTTCAGCAAAATATGCAGTTCATTTTTCAAAGCGAGAGCTACCCGAGGATTTACGTCAGAAAGATGGGACAACAATCATGATGACTGCCATGGAGAAACGTTATATTAAAGGGCTTAGCTCTATATTGAATTTAGATGGATATTTTATAGCGCAATATGGTGACTACATAATGCGTAGTATACTGTATGACAAACGAACCGATGAGCATACGGTTGCTAATGTGCTTAAATTAGGTAAATGGGGCGATTTGTACATGTGGGAATACTCTTTCTCTGATGATGGTAAGCTTATTGTAGCAGACTCTGGTGGTGCTTTTCTTTCGTCGTGGAAAGAACGTTATTCTAATCGTACTTTTATTCGCAGTGAGGATAAGAAAGACTTACAGAAAATATATGAGCAAACAAGTGAAGAAGATAATCCTATCATTGGGATTTTTACCTTGAAAAATAAATAAGAGTGAATTTATGAGGAAAAAACAGTTAAGCATATTCTTGTATGCTCTAATCATAATTGGTTGTGGAATCTATTTCTATTACGAGATTCATCAACGGGACAATTTTATAAATGACTTATTAAATGAGTTGAAAGAAAATTCATATAAATTAATCGGGTTAGAAACTTTTAACCAGAATAGGAATTATGAAATTGAATATAATGGAAAATATTATTCTGACAGTTGCAAGGTAATAAGTATAACTGGAGAGAAGTGCTTTTTGACTGATTTGATACGAGGAAATAAATTGGTTTTGCGGTATTCGGAGTTAAATTGCAATACATGCATTGAAGAGCAAATTGACATACTGAATTTATATGTCGATTCGATTGGAGTAGATAACATCTTACTTTTTACTACGTATGATAATATTTTGTATTTGAAGAGATTTAAGAAAGCTAATCGAATAAAATTTCCCATTTATAATTTAACTCAAGAAGTTAATTTGGAATTTGCAGATTTGGGATTACCTTATTTCTTTGTATTAACAGAATATACTAGTAGAATAAATAGTATGTATATACCACTAAAAGAAGCACCAATTTTGACGCAACAATATATGCATTGGATATTAAAAAAATATTTTAATGAAACCAAATGTAAAATGGCGATATAGTGTTTGGATTCGTTTGTTATATATAATTATATTTGTAATTGTATTAGGTGAACTGTTTTTTAACAATTACTCTTTTTTTAGGATTCCTACGACCTCAATGGAGCCGACATTGTTTCCTGGAGATAGAGTATTGGTGACCAACTTTACTACTGGAGACATTGTGCACAATGATGTTATAGTATTTAATATGCCTTTTCTAAAGGAGCCGTTTGATAGTATTGTGTTTTGTTCAGACCAATATCTTGTGAAACGTTGTATCGCTTTACCAAATGATACGTTTGAAATAAAGGGTGGCTTCTTTCGTGTACATGGTTATAAGGGTCTTTTAGGGAATATGAAACAGCAAAAATTGGTGTCTAAGGGCATTGATACGGTGATGTATAATAATAATAATCAAATATCTGTTTTTCAGGCAAAAAATAAGTTTTGGAGTGTAAGAGAGTTCGGTCCTTTATGGGTTCCTGCCAAAAATATGACTGTGGTAATTGATTCTGCTTCGTGGATAGTGTATAAAGCATTAATTGAATGGGAACAAAAGAAAAAAATGCATTTGAAGCTGAATAAGGTTTATTTGGGTGATAGTTTAATCAATGCTTATTGTTTTATGGAAGATTATTATTTCGTTGCTGGAGATAATCTACCGGTTTCTGTGGATTCTAGATATTGGGGTGTTTTACCAAGATCCTTTATTGTAGGAAAAGTAGCTTTTGTTTGGTTTACAAGAAGAAAAGAAACAAAAAATATCGAATGGAAAAGAATGTTTTTAAAAATGTGAAGTATACGTGAGATATTGTAAGATGAAGATAAATGTGTGTGCTAAATTTAATTGTAGTATTGTGTGGTTGTCAGTGCTAAGTCATCTTCTGATTTATAATGGAATTTTTGAGACTATAATATAAAGGAAAGTCTATTTAGAAATATGTCTTTAAATACCCCTTTTTACTTCTTTAACGATAAAATATAGTTCTAAAACTAAAAATATTAGTTTATTTGCGGAGATGTTATGAATATTAAATCTAAAAACACACAAGAAGTTATGAAAAAAGAATGGTTGTATGCAGTAGGTCTGGTTTGCCTGGTGTCGGCTTGTACCGGTACTCCGCAATCGTCGGCTGACGATGAACTATGTTCTATTGATGTGGCGGGAGCTATGGAAAAGCCTGCCGAATTGAAACTTTCGGAATTAGGAAGCGATGTACGCTATGTTCCATTAGAAACAACCGATTCGTGTCTGGTAGGTGGAAGTCCGAATATTCTGTTACTGGATAAAGAGATTGTTGTCTTTTCACATCAAACTTGTTTTATCTTTGATAAAGAGAGCGGTAAGTTTTTAAGCAAAGTGGGACATTTGGGCGATGATCCGGAAGCTTATTCAACTGCGGCGCCTACTTATAATGATGTAAACGGTCTGCTTTATTTTATGCGCAGACCCGGTAAGTTACAGAAATATGATTTGCAAGGTAATTATTGTGGTGGTGTAACGATACCTACCCCTCCGGATTCACCGAGTGATTTCAGCTTTACAGATTCCGTGATAATAGGTCGTTACGGTAATATTGTAGGTGATAACGGGCGCGCTTTGCTGTTATTTAATGAAGCGGGAGAACAGATAGATACGGTGCCCAGTCTACTTCCGGTTTTGCCTAATAGAGGAGTAGATGACATAAACAGTATCAGCGTCAAAAAGCAGGGAAATGCAGGTATTATTCTGACTACATTTAAAAGTGGAGATGCCTCGGCAAGTGTAGCGGGTATTCCTTTCCTGTGGAAGAGTGATAATAAGATACGTTACAAAGAGAATTTCAATGATACCATTTATACAGTGAGTGGAAATGAGCTGACACCTTATATCGCATTCTCCACCGGTAAATGGCATTGGGGCGCCGAGGCACGTACTGAATCCAAAGATAATGAAAAACGTTTGTTGGTGGGATGTATTTTTGAGACGGATCATACTGTTTTCTTTCAGTGTATCCGGGGACTGTATACAGATGAACCGGAAACGTTTAACGGAATCTACGACCGGAAGGCAAATACTACCCGGATGTATGCCGAAAAGGAAGGTATAAAAGATGACCTGACCGGCTTTATGGCTTTCCATCCCAAGGCATGCAGTGCACAGGGAGAATATGGAATGATTATTGATGCCGGAGAAGTGATGACCTGGTTGGAAGAAAATCCTGAAGCGGCAGAAAATGAAAAACTTTCGGCACTGAAAGAATTGACGGATGATTCTAATCCGGTAGTGATTATTACAGTCCCTAAATAAGGAAGGAGGTATGTTCTTGTCCACCTGTTTGGGAATGGACAAGAATATACTTGTTTGATAATTAGAAAAATAACAGTTTGTATCCAGTCTCGTTTTGTCCATATATATATGGCGGCTCGTAAAGGGAAAACGACTATTTTTGCATACACTAAGTGTAAACGGAAAAACTAATATAGAATGATAAAGACACAGAACTACCGGTTTTTGATCTGTCTGGCACTATTTGCGTTGACAGCATGTTCCGGTGCGAAAAAAGAAGAAGCCGCCGATGAAGGAGTAGCTACCGTATTGCCGGATGAGAAGAATGAAGTGACCGTGTTGCCTTTGAAGCGGCAGATATTCAATCACGAGTTGGTAAGTAATGGCAAGATAGTGGCCGGAGGAATGGCAGATTTGCGTTTTGAAAGTTCGGGTATCGTGGCGCAGATTTATGTGAAGAACGGTGACCGGGTACACAAAGGACAAAAACTGGCAGAGCTGGATAAATTCCGTTTAAAAAATAAGACCGCACAGTCCAAAGATGCTTTGGAGAAAGCTAAGTTGGAATTGCAGGATGTATTGATAGGGCAGGGGTATGCAGCGGATGATACTGCCAATGTACCCGATGATATCATGCAACTGGCACGGGTGAAAAGCGGCTATGATCAGACCCTTTCTCAATATGAACTGGCTAAATATGAAGAAGAACATGCCACTCTGATTGCTCCTTTTGACGGGGTGGTGGCTAATCTCTTTTCCAAACCCTATAATGCTCCCAGCAGTTCAGATGCTTTCTGTACAATTATCGGTTCACAGGGCATGGAAGCTGACTTTACTGTATTGGAGAGTGAACTCCCCCTTATTAAAGGTGGCGATAAAGTGGTTGTTACCCCTTATGCAGATCCTTCTGCCAAATACGAAGGACGTATCTCCGAAATCAATCCGCTGGTGGACGATAAAGGCATGGTGAAAGTGAAGGCCGTTGTCAACGGACAGGGCAAACTCTTTAATGGCATGAACATACGGGTTAATGTACATCGTTCGCTAGGTGAACAGTTGGTTGTTCCGAAGAGTTCAGTGGTGTTGCGTTCTGGTAAGCAGGTGATTTTTACACTGAAAGATAATAAAGCGAAATGGAACTACGTGCAGATCGTACTGGAAAATTCCGATGAATACACGATTGTGGAAGATGAAGTGCAAGAAGGAGATGTGGTGATTGTGACAGGCAATGTGAACCTGGCTCATGAGGCACCGGTGAAAGTTATTGAAAATAAAAAATAAAAGGGGTGGTTAAGTTCTTGATACAGCGGCCCATTGCCGTATTGATGGCGTTTACCGCATGTTTTATTGTCGGTATGGTAACGTATTTCACGTTGCCGGTATCTCTGCTGCCGGATATTGCCATCCCGGAGATTACAGTACAAATCTCGGCACAGAATACTTCTGCGCGTGAGTTGGAGAATACGGTGGTGAAACCATTGCGCCAACAACTTATCCAGGTGGCTCGTCTGAAAGATATGGATAGCGAGGCGCATGATGGGGCAGGTCTTATCCGGCTGAATTTCGACTTCGGCACCAATACGGATCTTGCTTTTATCGAAGTGAATGAGAAGATTGACGCCGCCATGAACTACCTGCCTAAGGATACAGACCGTCCTAAAGTAGTAAAAGCAAGTGCTACCGATATTCCGGTATTCTATCTCAGCCTCACCCTGAAGAATGACAGCGCTTACGGACAAACGGACGAACGTGCTTTCCTCGATCTGTGTGAATTTGCCGAAAGCGTTATCAAGCGGCGTATCGAGCAGCTGACAGAGGTAGCCATGGTGGATATCACAGGATTGGTGGAGCGCCAGTTGCAGATTGTTCCCGATGAAAATAAGCTTGCCGTACTGGGACTTTCCATACAGGATGTAGAATCTGCTCTTGCCCAAAATAATGTGGAACCGGGAAGTATGACCGTACGTGATGGATATTATGAATACAATATCAAGTTTTCCACTCTGTTGCGTACGGAAGAGGATGTGAAGAATATTCTTATTAACAAAAACGGACGCATCATCCGTCTGGAAGAGTTCTGCCGGATAGGTATTGTTCCCGTCAGGGAAAAAGGTGTATCCATGAGCAATGGTAAACGGGCAGTGACATTGGCCATTATCAAGCAGGCGGACGAGAATATGGATGACATGAAGCAGGCCATTGGCGGCACCATGAATTATTTTCAGAGTGTATATCCTGACATTGAATTCAGCGTTAGCCGAAACCAGACAGAGCTTTTGGATTATACTATCTCCAACTTGCAACAAAACCTTTCGTTGGGCTTTCTATTTATCTGTATCGTAGCCGTACTCTTTCTGGGGGATGTCAAATCTCCTTTCATCATCGGACTGAGTATGGTCGTTTCCATTGTGATCTGTTTTCTCTTTTTCTATTTGTTCAAGATGTCACTGAACATCATATCCCTGTCCGGATTGATTCTTGCACTGGGTATGATGATTGACAGTTCCATCATCGTAACTGAAAATATTTCTCAATATCGGGAAAGAGGATACTCGCTGAAACGTGCCTGTATTACGGGTACCAGTGAGGTGGTTACTCCGATGCTCAGTTCCTCGTTGACTACCATTGCGGTGTTTGTACCACTGATTTTTATGAGTGGTATTGCCGGAGCCATTTTCTACGATCAGGCTTTCTCGGTAACCGTTGGATTGATGGTTTCTTACTTCACGGGCATCATGTTGCTGCCGGTGCTCTATATGCTGGTTTACCGGACGGGACTGCGCAAATCATGGTTCTCGCGTATCCGAATCAATAATCCTATAAAGGATCATACACTCGATCGTTTCTATGATGCCGGGATTGATTTTATATTTGCTCATAAAACGGCAAGCGTATTTTTCTGCATAGTTTCCGTGCCATTGTGTGTATTCATGTTCTATTTCATAGGAAAAGAGCGTATGCCGGAAATAGATCAGAATGAGCTGATAGCCCGTGTGGAATGGAATGAGAATATCCATGTGGACGAGAATCGTCGCAGAGTAGATAATTTATTTGAGTTGTTTAAGACAGAGACTATTGAACAGACTGCCGCCGTCGGACAACAAGACTATCTCCTGAACCGGGAGCAGGCTCTTTCTTCTTCGGAAGCAGAACTTTATTTCAAGACAAAGAATCCCTCTGAGATAGTCCCTTTGCAGGAAAAGGTTTACCGTACCCTCAAAACGGAGTATCCGTTGGCCGTGATTTCTTTTTCGCCACCCGAGACGGTATTTGAGAAACTGTTTGTGACGGGAGAAGCCGATGTTGTGGCTGAACTTTATTCCCGCAACAAGGAAAAAGTGCCGACAGCGGATGAATTACGTAATCTGGAAGCTGAGTTTGCTACCCGTACAGGATATGCTCCCACGGGTATTGCCTTTGAAAATCAACTGAATATCCGTATCAATAAAGAAAAATTGCTACTTTATAATGTTTCGTATGACGAGTTGTATCGCATACTGAAAACAGCTTTCAAAGAAAACAGCATAGCTACTCTTCATTCTTACCAGCAATATCTGCCTATCAGCATTGTGGGAGAGGAACAAACGGTAAACAGTATCTTACAGGAAACACTCGTTCCGACACGGGCGGATCAATATGGTGTTGAATATCTGCCTTTGCGTGAGCTGGTATCAGTGGCGCCGGCGGAAGATCTGAAAGCGATTACCGCAGGACGTAACGGAGAATATGTTCCGTTCCGTTTTTATGAAGTAAAAGAGGCGGAACCGCTTATGGAGCAAGTGAAGGAAGTGGTGGATGCTACCGGTGATTGGGATACCGCTTTTTCAGGAAGTTTCTTCTCTAACCGGAAGATGCTGGATGAACTGGTGGTTATTCTGTTTATTTCCATTCTGTTGATGTACTTCATTCTGGCGGCACAGTTCGAGAGTTTTGTGCAACCGCTTGTAGTGTTGTTGGAGATACCGATAGACGTAGCATTTGCCTTGGTACTGTTGTGGATATGCGGACATACGCTGAATCTGATGTCTGCCATCGGTCTGATCGTTACGTGTGGTATTATCATCAATGACTCCATCCTGAAACTGGATGCGATTAATGAATTACGTAAGACGGGGATGCCGCTTCTGGAAGCTATCCATGAGGCGGGACGGTGCAGGCTGCGTCCCATCATCATGACTTCACTCACCACCATCTTTGCCATGGTACCGTTATTGTTCTCTTTCGATATGGGATCGGAATTGCAGAAGCCGCTTTCCATTGCCATGATTGGGGCGATGTTCATCGGCACATTGGTCAGTCTGTTCATCATTCCGTTGATATATTGGTTTATTTACCGGGATAAAAAAGCTTGATATAATGAAGAAATTTGGTTTAATTATTCTTTTAGGACTTTCTCAGGCGCTTCCGTCCGTCGCGCAGCAACAGCAGGTAACGCTGGACTTGCAGCAGACGATTAAGATGGCGAACGACAGTTCGCTGGAAGCTTTCCGTACTAAAAATATGTATCTTTCAGGCTATTGGGAATATCGTACCTATAAGGCAAATCGCTTGCCGAGCCTGACGCTGAATATGACTCCTGCACAGTATAACCGTGACATTACGAAGCGTTATGACTCCGAACAGGATTTGGATATTTACCGTAGCCAACAGTCTTTCTATGCCTATGGCAACCTGGCAGTCAGGCAAAACTTTGACCTGACGGGTGGTACTTTTTATCTGGATACTGAGTTGGGCTATATGCGTAGTTTCGGTTCCAATCCCTACACGCAGTATACCAGTGTTCCCGTTCGTTTAGGTTATTCGCAAAGTCTGGTAGGTTATAATCCTTTCCGCTGGGAACGAAAGATTGAACCGCTGAAATACGAGAAAGTAAAGAAAGAATATATCTACAATGCTGAGCAGGTATCCGAGCAGGCCACTACCTATTTCTTTGCACTTGCCATGGCGCAGGCTGAGTATGACTTGGCAAAGGAGAATGTCGCTTCTTCCGATACGCTTTATCGTATTGGTATGCAACGTCTGAAGATAGCCTCTATCAGTCGTGCCGATCTTCTGACGCTGAAGCTGGACGTGGTGAATGCCCGTAACACTTTGCAAAATGCTGGAAGTTCATTGAAACGTGCCATGTTCTCGCTGGCTTCTTTCCTCAATCTGGAAAAGAATACAGAGATACGGCTTCTTCTCCCCAGCCGTCCCGGAGAACTAAACATCCCTGTAGATGCTGCCTTGGATGCCGCCCGTTCCAACAACCCGAACTTCCTTGGATTACGCCAGGACATATTGGAAGCAGAACGGAATGTAGACAAAACCAAGAAAGAATCCCGCTTCAACGCCAGTATCAACGCCAGTGTCGGTTTCAACCAGGTGGCGGAGAAATTTGGCGAAGCCTACAACCACCCTATGCAGCAGGAAATGGTATCTGTCAGCGTCTCCATTCCTTTAGTGGACTGGGGAGTGCGTAAGGGAAAATATAATATGGCCCGTAACAATCTGAATGTAGTAAAGACCTCTTCCCGTCAGAACGAAATCAGCATTGAAGAAGAAGTCATTATGACCGTAAGTGATTTCAATGTCCAGCAAGACTTGGTGACAAGTGCCGAAGAAGCCCTCGACCTTTCCATCCTGGCATACAATGAAACCCGCCAACGCTTCATCATCGGTAAGGCGGATATCAGTAGCCTTACCTTGTCATTGAACCGTCAGCAAGAAGCCCAGCGCAACTATATCTCAGCCCTGAAAAACTATTGGCTGAACTATTATAAAATCCGCAAGCTGACCCTGCACGATTTTGCCAGCGGCTTCTCTCTTTCTGACAAATTCGATTATAGTCACTAATCACTAATAGTCAATCACTATGAATCGCCTTTCCCCTTTTACCCTCATCGTCACCTTTGTCTGTCTGGCACTGGTGGGTTTGGCCTTGGTTCCGATGCTTCCGGTCAAGCTGAATCCGTCGCGCACATTGCCGGGCTTTACGGTGCGCTTTAGCATGCCGGGCACTTCGTCGCGGGTGGTAGAGATGGAGGCGACAAGCAAACTGGAGTCCA
>OHNG01000358.1_pt1 | contig 25011 bp, 21 predicted proteins | sample 1569511 | NCBI WGS metagenome assembly OHNG01 (sample SAMEA3879530, study PRJEB24766) | human gut metagenome | biome: human-associated habitat; feature: feces | place: USA | collected 1985/1987
AACCTGCTCCTCAAATAAAGGCTCTATTTCAATCAGTTGCTATCTTTGCTGTAAAATAGAAAATTGTCGAATCGTAAACTAATAAGAGATGGACGTAAATAATGTAAAGTCGCAAATGCGTAAGGGCATGTTAGAGTATTGCATCATGCTACTGCTTCACAAAGAACCGGCCTATGCTTCGGATATTATCCAGAAACTTAAGGAAGCCAAGCTGATCGTAGTGGAAGGAACGCTTTACCCGCTGCTCACTCGTCTGAAGAATGACGATTTATTAAGTTACGAATGGATAGAGTCCACACAAGGACCACCACGTAAATATTACAAGCTCACTCCGAAAGGGGAAGTTTTTCTTGGAGAGTTGGAAATCTCCTGGCGTGAGTTGAATGAAACAGTGAATCATATAGCCAACTATTAGATTCAAGATATTAAAAACCTCGTATCAGTATAAATTTTAAAAACAAATAGCAATGAAAAAGACATTAACAGTAAATTTGGGCGGAACTGTTTTCCACATTGATGAAGACGCCTATCGCCTTTTGGATAACTATCTATGCAATCTGAAACTGCACTTTAGAAGACAAGCCGGTGCTGACGAGATTGTAAATGACATCGAACTTCGCATCTCTGAACTTTTTTTAGAGAAGCTGACTGCTGGCTCTCAGGTGATCACTATAACTGATGTAGAAGAAGTAATCAATCGTATGGGGAAACCTGAAGAGATGGAAACAGGGACTGAGGAGAATGCTGCTTCCGGTTCCGGAAATACGAAGGGCGCCTCCGGTGAAGGTTATGGTTCCGGTTCCTGGAATAGTGATAATAATTCTTCTTATACTTCAACCCGTCGCCGTTTGTATCGCAATCCGGACGATAAAATGCTGGGTGGCGTGATAGGGGGACTTAGTGTTTATTTAGGTTGGGATTCCACTTGGTTCCGTTTGGTTCTTGTTTTTTGCGCAATCTTTGGTTTCAAGTTCTTGATCCCTATCTATATCATTTGCTGGATAGTGATTCCCGAAGCTCGTACGGCGGCTGAAAAGTTGAACATGCGTGGTGAAGCTGTTACGGTAGAGAACATTGGAAAGACTGTAACTGATGGTTTTGAGAGAGTTACAAATAATGTAAACGATTATATGAAGTCTGATAAACCTCGTACTTCTATACAAAGGACTGGTGATACATTATTAATGATTGTCGGTTGGTTCCTGAAGATTTGTCTGATTATTGTGGCTATCATTTGCAGTCCGGTACTGTTTGTTTTCGGTATTGTATTTGTGGCTTTGCTCTTTGCCGCTATTGCAGTTGCTATTGGTGGTGGTGCAGCGTTGATGTCTTGGTTCCCGGCTATTGATTTTGTATTACCTATATCTCCTTTGTCAGCCATCGTACTATATATTGCAGGTATCCTCGTAGTGGGTATTCCTCTGGTTAGCCTTGTTTTCGCAATCTTCCGTCCAGTGTTCAATTGGCAACCTATGGTTTCCGGGTTGAAGTGGACATTGCTTATTCTGTGGATTGTTAGTGCTACCATCTTCTTTATCTGCTATACCATGCAAGGATTTACATTCCCGGAATTGCTGATGCGAGGGTAACAGATTGTTATTTTAGTTTTTCTGGGGGCTTGGAGATAGTCTTGAAAATATCTCCAAGCTATTTTTATTAATCATAAATATAAATACTATGAATCGGACGCGTTTTTATTATCTTGACTTATTACGGGTTTTCCTTACTATGCTGGTGTTCTATCATCATTCTGCGGTTGCTTTCGGAGCTTCCGGTGGATGGTATTACATATCGAAGGAAACAACTACTGGCCTAACTCAAGGCTTGCTCTCAGCATCTATGGGCATTGACCAATCCTATTTTATGAGTCTTTTCTTTTTTATCTCTGCCTATTTGATGCCCTTTTCTTTTGATCGTAAAGGAATGAAATCTTTTATATACGATCGTCTCAACCGTTTAGGTATTCCTCTTTTGATTTATAGTTTTCTAGTCAATCCTCTATTAATATATTGGATATACGGTGTATGGGGTAGACCGGGTTTTGGACCGATGTGGTTTGTATTTACACTGTTGATTTTTGAATTGAGTTACGCTGTTTATCGCCATTTTTGTACAAAGCGGTTGGTACTGAAGTGGAAATATCCTGCAATAATGGGTATTCTTCTATTTATGCTAATGACGGGTGCCGCAGCATTCCTCATTCGGCTTTATGTTCCTGTAGGAAGTGAAGTTTTAGGATTGCAGCTGGGGTTCTTTCCTTTATATATAGGTATGTATTTGTTGGGAATTGTGGCACATCGTAATCACTGGTTGGATAAAATCTGTGTGAAGAATGCACTTCCCTGGTTTCTTATAGCAATTCTTTGTGGCATTCCTTCTTTATTGATTGTAATGAGTAGTTTTTCAGAACAGATGGATTTATTCTCGGGTGGATGGAATTTGCAGGCTTTATTTTATGCCCTTTGGGAACCTGTTATGTGTGTGGGTATTTGCTATTTTCTGTTAGCATACGGGAAGGCTCATTGGAACAAACCGATGCCTTTGGTCCAGAAATTGTCCACTGATAGTTACGCGGCTTATTTTATTCATCCGGTTGTTGTGGTAGGTTGTATATTTGTTATGGAACTTTTGCCGGTCTCTCCATTGATGCGATTGGCATTGGTTTGTGTGGTGGGCATTCCGTGTTGTTTTATTGCGGCAAGAGGAGTGAGGTTAGTGCTGGGAACGGTTGGCGTGAAGATGTAACAAAAAAAAGGGAGTTCGAAAAATTCGGAACTCCCTTTGTGTATAATCATCTCTGATTTATTTCTTCATCCTTAGTACTCTGATTCCTGTCCAGTTATCATTATTCTGTAGCATTTGTCCTAAAGCCACTTTGGAAACCACCACTTTCTTTTCTTTAGAAGAAGCATGCAGCAGACTCAGTTTGCCGTTTACATAGAAAGCAATACCCATATGAGCCACATCCAATCCCGGAGTATTCGTTGTAATAGCAATGATATCACCATTCTTTATCCAAGGCAGACCATTAAACGGTAGCTTATCTTTGGGAACATAATGAAATTCCTGACCATTCAATGACTTCTCGATCTCTTTCATTTTTGCTACATTCTCCGGAGAATTACTCAGCTGCTTGTACAGTTCCGGATGAGAAGACATGTAAGAAAGAGAAACTTTCTGGGTATATGGGCTGTAAGCTGTTGTTACGTCTTCCAGGAAACCGTTACGGATACCATTGTTTACCCAGTCTGCAATGTAGTGCAGGCGTGAAGGATAACCGTTGATTTTTCCATCACGGTAGCGAATCTTTTGCAGATTGGTAGCAAAATCGCCTTCAGCTACCTGTCCGTCTTCGGTAGGAGAGAGGGCCATAGCAAGAGTATATTCTACAAAGGTGGTGCAATCTACTTCATCACAATTGATGATAAGTTCTTCTTCGCCATCAGTAACTTCCAACGTATGTGCTACGTAAGGAATATCCAGAAAATTTATTCCATTGTTCAGCATGGCGTTGTCTTTCTCATCTGTCTGAGCACTGACAGTAGCTACACAAAGCGCACTGAACAGGAGGGTAATCATTGTTTTCATTGTTCTTTCGTTTATTAATATAAATAAAAAAGGATGTCGCAAAAGTACGACATCCTTTTCATAAATCCTTAATTTGGACAGATTAAATTTAATATTGATAGATTAAATTTTTGTAATCCGCCTTTTTGTCAAATGGTACGATGGAGAAGCCGTATTCAATGGCATTTTCTACACCGGGACGAATCAGATACGGTTCGTGTGCTATAGCTCCCCAACTATTATCACCACCTACACCCATCATACGATAGTCGATAAACATATCTACCTGTTTCACGGGTTGTGGGTCGGTGAGGTGACGGTGATTCGTTTCGTTGGTACGTGGAGCACCATTGTCGATGGTTTCGCCGCTATCCAGACTTCCAAGCAGATAGTTGGAAGCATTCAGTTCAAACGTACGGTCGGCAATGAAGAGTAAACCGGCTTTTTGTTTAGTGGTGAGTGCACACCAGTAAATATCCGTACGATGCTCATTTTCTTGTGGACGGATGTACGGTTCGTACAAGTCCTTTATCGGAGTAGTATATTCTCCGATAAACTGGGAAGTGCGACGATCACGATAGTTCTCTTCCGGACCACGGCCGTAGTAAGTAAGGTCGTTTAATATTTCCGATAATTGCATGCGCAAACCTACACGGGGTATCATCGGAGTTTCCGTACCTTCGGCTACAAAGCGATTATCCACTTTGATAATACCATTGGCAAATACCTTATAGGTAATTTCCCACTGCGCATCTACCTGCGGAAAACGATAGGTAACTTTTACAATGGACTTGTCACCATCTTTAGAAACATTGAACGATTCTGCCTTAGGTGTCTGGTAACTGGCCTCGCGCCATGCTTTCAGGCGAGTGGGAAGTTTTGCTCCGTAATCATTATCGGTAGGTGCACGCCAGAAGAAAGGTTGCGGGCCCTGGCCGTTATGGATATACTCTTGTTTCTTATAGATATAAGAGGTCAGCAAGCCGCTTTGTTTATCAAATGTAGCCTTGAAATCATCACCGCTGAAAACAACCTGTGAAAAGACTTCATCTACTTTAGCGGGATCCATGCGTACCACTTCTTTCTTAAAGAACGGATGAACATAAGTTTGTTCACGTGCGATTACCGTACCAACCGGTAAGAAAGGTTCTGCATTACGTATGGTTGCATAGAACTCGATGCGTATATCTCCCGTAGTATTCTTTTCTTTAGGAATACCTTGCAGGAATGCACTGGTAGCTGTCTTACCCGGAGCAGCATTGATATTATCCATCTGACCTTTATAAATCTCTTTTCCATGATCGCGAACGACATAGTGGAAATCATATTTATTCAGATCAGTAAATGAGAAGTCATTGCGTATCTGCACCGTGCAGGTTTGCGGATCGAACTTAATGAATTTAATGTTCTGATAAACCTTACCCATTTCAATAGTCTGGGGCTTTATACTGCGGTCGGGATAAACTACACCATTGATACAGAAGTTGCCATCGGAAGGAGTTCCGGTATCGCCGTAGTCACCACCATAATTCCAGTATTTGCGTCCGTCGCTGGTCTTGGCGGCAAAGCCTTGATCTACCCAGTCCCAGATGCAACCACCCTGCAATATCGGATATTTCTCAATCATATCCCAATAATCCTGGAAGTTGCCAAGACTGTTACCCATAGCATGAGCATATTCACACAAGATAAGCGGACGAGTCATTTCCTTATTCTGGGCATACTTTTCAATAGATTGGGGAGAAGAGTACATCGGACAGTAAATATCTGTATTCCATTCTAATCCGGCACGTTCGTACTGGATAGGACGGCTATCGAGCATCTTCAGAGTATTATAAGTAACGTAGAAGTTCAGTCCGTTTCCGGCTTCGTTACCCAGTGACCAGATGATTACAGACGGATGATTCTTATCGCGTTCGTACATGTTCATGGTACGGTCGAGGTGAGCATTCATGAATAACGGATTGTTACCCAAAGTACCACCTACATTGAGGTTATAACCCATACCGTGGCTTTCAATATTTGCTTCATCAATTACGTACATGCCATATTGGTCGCAAAGCTCGTAGAAGCGTTCCTGTTGCGGGTAGTGGCAAGTGCGTACGGTGTTCACATTATACTTTTTCCAGAGTTCGAAATCCTTGATCATAAGATCTTCCGGAACGTAATGTCCTGTGTATTCATTATGCTCATGTACATTCACGCCTTTTATAAGAATAGGCACGCCATTCACAAGCAGTTGCTTATCCTTAATCTCTATCGTACGGAAACCTACCTTGCAACTGGTAGCTTCTATTACTTCGCCATTGGTGCGTTTCAGACTGATGACGAGTGTATAAAGATTAGGTGTTTCAGCTGTCCAATGCTTTATACCACGGAGGGTTTTCTTTGTGAATTCTACTTCATTCTGATCACCTTCCACACGGGTAGAGGATTGGGTTACTTGCTGATCCTGATCATCGAGTAAACGATAGGAAACTACATAAGGAGACTTTATATCACTTTCGTTCGTAAGCTTCACTTTCAGTTGCAGGATACCGTCCTTGTAATAAGGATCCAGCGGAGTTTCTACCTTGAAGTCTGAAATATGAATTTTAGGCGTAGCATAGAGATAGATATCGCGCTCTATACCGCTGATGCGCCAGAAGTCCTGACATTCCAGATAATTGGCATCCGAGAAACGGTGTACCTGAATGGCAATCATATTCTTGCCTTTTTTGACCATGGCGGTAACATTGAAGCGGGCAGGAGTTTTGGCATCCTTGCTCATACCTACAAACTTGCCATTCATGTAATAGAAAGCAGCACCGCGCACACCGTCTGCACTGAGGAAGATTTCTTTTCCATCCCAGTCATTACCTACAACGAAATCGCGGCGATATGTACCTGTCGGATTCCAGTCTTTGGGTACATAAGGCGGATTAGGCTTGTCCCAATAAGGTTCGTAACCCTTAGAACAGAACTCGTAAGGCTGGTTGACGTAGATTGGAGTACCGAAGCCTTGCAATTCCCAGTTACCCGGCACATTGATGTCCGGCCAACGGTTCACCTCAGTACGCACGTTCATGAAGTCTGTGGGACGGTCGGCAAAGTTTTCCACATAGTTGAACTTCCATTTCCCGTTGAGGGATAGGCGGCTGGCTCCGTTCGTCCGGTCGTTGACGATAGCATCTTCTTCGGTGGCATAAGAAGTGAATGTACTCCGGGGAGCCTCCTTGTTGATACTGGTCAACTTCGGATTGGTCAACTGGTCGTAACGGTCTTCCTGTGCCTGAAGGGCGAGGGGTAGTAATACGAGACAGGTGATAAAAGTCAATTTTTTCATGAGTTGATATATTAATTATTTTTTCTCGAATTTCACCCCGTCACGCAACCACTTCTCTAGTTCTTCTGTCCACTGACGTTTGTAAGTGAAGTTATCACGGAAGCCCCAGCCATGTCCGCCAATGGGGTAGATGTGCATGGAAACGGGAACTTTCTGTTGGTTGAGAGCAAGGAAGTAGCCGATACTATTCATGGGCGGCACAGCGCCATCATCAGCAGAAAGTACGATGAAAGCTTGTGGAGAGCGGGGAGATACACGACGTTCCAGAGAATACGCATCTTCCAGTTCCTTGGTCGGGTTATCACCAAGAAGGTTCTTGCGCGAACCTCCATGAGTAATACCCGGTACCATCGAGATTACCGGATAAAGTAATATCTGAAAGTCCGGACGTGTTTCCGAATTGTAGTGAGTGGCGAGTGTAGCAGTTAAATGCCCGCCTGCCGATGCTCCCATAACGCCTACCTGATTCGGATTGATACTCCATTCTTTTGCATGCTGGCGAATAATGCGGATAGCCTGTTCTGCATCTGAGAGGGGCACTTCGCGGTTTCCGTTCGGCATACGATATTTCAGGACGGCATACGTGATTCCCTGTGTGTTGAACCAGGATGCCATGTCATGGCCTTCGTGATTCATTGCCAGGCGGGCATATCCGCCGCCCGGACACATCAAGATAGTCATGCCGTTCGGCTTTGCCGGACGATAAACCGTGATGGTGGGATTAACGACATTGGCCACACGACCGCCGTTCAAATCTTCCTGATCTCCTGTCAGGCCATTCGTATTAGGAGCACCGTTGGGCCACAAGGGTATCTCAACGGGCTTCTGAGCAGATAGCAGAGTTGACATAAACAGTGCTGTGATAAATAAAATTGTTCTCATTGTATTTTTATTATTTGGTTTTCATCGAAGCCTTGATGAAGTAAATTATCAGCAATGCATAAGCACCCAATGCCAGTACTTCGGACCACGTATTGTTTACCCAGGCATCATTCACCAGGTTGATACCTCCGAAACGCATTGCTGCGCTGACTACGCCCATAAGCGCACCACCGGCAATGAAACCGGATGCCAACAACGTACCTTTTTCGCCACGTTCTGCATTAAGAGCAGCATCCTTGCTACGGCTGGTTACGTACCAGTTCACAGCACCACCCACAACGAGAGGAATGTTCAGTTGTAACGGAATGAACATACCCAATGCAAATGCCAATGCGGGAATTTTGAATGCATTCAGTACGATAGCAAGTACTGCACCAATGCCGTAAAGCAACCAGGGAGCACCCACGCCATTCATTAACGGTTCAATAACTGCCGCCATCGCATTAGCTTGTGGAGCAGCCAGTTGTCCGCTGGTAAATCCGTATGTCTTATTCAGGATAATCATTACACCACCTACGGTTGCAGCTGAAACAATCGTTCCGAGGAACTTCCAGGCTTCCTGTTTGGCGGGTGTACTACCCAACCAATAACCGATTTTCAAGTCAGTAATGAAACCACCTGCCATAGATAGTGCTGTGCACACAACGCCACCCATTACCAATGCAGCTACCATTCCTTCAGGACCTTTCAAACCAACGGATACCATCACTACCGATGCCAGAATCAATGTCATCAGCGTCATGCCGGAAACCGGGTTCGTTCCTACGATTGCAATGGCATTGGCAGCCACAGTCGTAAACAGAAAAGCGATACCTGCCACCAACAGAATAGCTACCACAGTATGCAGCAAACTGCCTTGCATCACATCGAAGTAGAAGAATAAGAATACCAGTAACAGCGTTATAATAGAACCGATAGCAATAATCTTCATAGAAATATCGCGCTGAGTACGCTTCATGCTGGCTTCTACATTGGATTTTCCACCCATCTCCTTAGCTGCCAGTCCTACAGCACTCTTGATAATGCCCCACGACTTGATGATACCGATGATACCTGCCATAGCGATACCGCCGATACCGATGCTCTTGGCATAATAATTGAAAATCTCTTCGGGAGCCATGCTGCCTACGGTAGCCACAATTGACGGATTCCACTGGTTCAGCACGCTGTCACCCCAGATCATGGACATTCCCGGAATGATAATCCACCATACAGCCAGTGAACCGGCACAGATGATGGAAGCATATTTCAGACCTACAATATAGCCCAAACCAAGTACGGCCGCACCTATATTCACTTTGAATACCAGTTTTGCTTTATCAGCCAACATCTCACCAAAGCCGCATACACGTGTGGTGAAATTTTCGTTCCACCAGCCAAATGTGGCAATGATGAAGTCATATAAACCTCCAATAATACCTGCCAGCAACAACGGTTTGGCCTGGCTTCCGCCTTTTTCGCCCGATACCAGTACCTGTGTGGTAGCTGTTGCTTCGGGGAAAGGATACTTGCCATGCATATCACTTACAAAATATTTACGGAACGGAATGAGGAAGAGAATACCCAACACACCTCCCAGCAGAGAGCTGATGAATACTTGGGTGAAAGTAACTGTGATTTCTTCCGGATAAGTTTCTTGTAGAATGTATAAGGCGGGCAGGGTAAAGATGGCACCTGCCACGATAACGCCGGAACTGGCGCCGATGGATTGGATAATGACATTTTCTCCTAACGCATTCTTACGTTTGGCTGCGCCTGATACGCCCACGGCAATAATTGCAATAGGAATGGCTGCTTCGAACACTTGTCCTACTTTCAATCCCAGATAGGCTGCCGCAGCCGAAAAGAGGATAGCCATAGCGATACCCCATAATACAGACCAAAGGTTAACTTCCGGGTACTTCTTGTCAGGGCTCATCAACGGGTTGTAGACCTCGCCCGGTTTCAGTTCACGGAATGCATTTTCCGGTAGACCGGTCAATTTCTCTTCTTCTTGTTTCATAGTTTCTTAATTGCTTTTATGTTTTATAGTTATTATGTCGTCAATTAATTGTTTATTTTATCCAAATCAGCTTCAAAGAAAGCAAAAAAAAAGGAGAATTGAAAAATTCTCCTTTATTCTTATATATAAAGATGCTTATTTTGCATCTTTCGGTGTCATATCTCCTTCTACAAAGAGTCGCATCATTTCTGTTTTGGCATTCGTGCGCAAAGTGATGGACTTTTTGAAGTGTCCCGGATACTTGCCTGTTCCGTTGTAAGTAATCTTAACGGTTCCGGTTTTGCCCGGCAATACGGGTTCCTGGGTATATTCGGGAACTGTACATCCACAGGAAGCTACGGCTTGATGTATAACCAGCGGAGCATCGCCCACATTGGTGAATGTGAATACACAACTTACTACCGGATCATTTTCTGAAAATGTACCGAAGTTATGTGAGGTCTTATCAAACTTAATATCAGCTTTCCCCTGTGCCGAAACGTAACCAATGCTCAGTACGAGCATAAACATATACAATGTAAGTCTTTTCATGTCTATAAATCTTTTGTATTACACAGTGGGCAAAGGTAAGGCATTTTTGTGAAAATTAATCCAATGATGTGCGAAATAGTATTAAATGCGCCTCAGAAGGTGCTGTGGCGTATGATTAATAGTGAAAAATAAGGGAAAGAAAGTGCCGAAATCAGCTCTGTATCATGCAGGTATTTCTCTTTTTCCGTGCCTATATTCTCGAAATAATGATAGTTATATTCGGGATGGAGATGGATGCAACGGTGAATTTCTTCGGTACATTGAGAAAGTTTCATGATGACAATGGTAGTCTTTTCCTCCATATATTTCTCTATTTCTTCGGCGGTAATGATACCGGGAATAACGGTCAGACGTTCCTTCTGGCTGGCAATGTGGAGTCCTGCACAGGCACCTGCTGCAATGAAGGCGGGGATACCGGCAATGTGTTGCACAGGAATATTGTCGGCTTGCAGTTTCTCAAAGATATAGTGTATGGAAGAATAGAAACCTGCGTCTCCTTCGGCAACGATGCTGACTTTTTTATTTTCTTTATGAAGCAGGGAAGCTTCGTTATACACTTTATCGTAGGCTGCGAAAGCCTGTTCCCGGTTCTTACTCATAGGCAATGCAAAGCGGGAGAGGGCAGTATCCGGAATGTCCAGCGCATGCAGTATGTCGACAGCACGCGAAAATATCTGTCCACTTGTGGTGCGAGTTTCAGGACAAAAGATACAATCGGCATTTTGCAGGGCTTTCAAGCCTTTCAGGGTGATAAGGTCCGGTTCGCCGGGACCGAGGGATACGAATATGACGGGGTTGGACATTTTGTTAGTGATTAATGGTTAGTGTTTAGTGATAAGCACCCTCATAATAACTTTTATGGGGAGTGCAAAATTGGGGATTTTCTGAATATAAAACAAAATAAAACCCGATTTCTTGTTTATCTATCTTTTCTTGCTTACTAAAGTCAAACGCTCTGGTGCAACGGTACTTTTTAATGAACCGAATGCAATAATAGCTTGCTTACCAACTTGATGCTATCAATATACTTGTCTGCCGTTCAATGAAGCAAAGGCCTGTACGAGAAAAGATTAGCGTGTAAAGTCTGAAAACTGTTGGAAAAAACGGTTGAAAGACTTGATTTCGCCTTCCTGATGTAGTATATTTGTAGGGCGTTGGAGAGAACATAACTTTAATAGTAAACCTAAAAAACTTAGCAAATGATAAAATCTAATCTTTCTTTTCCGGACTTTGGCGGATATGTATTATTACTGCCGGTTTTCTTGTTTTTAGTAATATAATTTTATTGTTTAGAATTGGGATATCCGTTCTTGGAATAATTACATACGAAAAACGATAAAGGCGATACTTCCTCATAAGGATTATCGCCTTTTTTGTTTGTATTTATCGCTTTTTGCTTTTAAGTACCCCTTTTACGTTTTTAATAAACGTTGGATACATTTTTTAAAAACGTTCCTGTTATTCTTTAAAAACGCTGTTTATCGTTATTAATAGGGTTGTTGGTTTTGTTGTGATTTATTTTTGATGATTACAATTTGTTCATCTCTTCTGTTTTCACGGGAATGGTAAATAAAAAATGACGAAAAAAAAGAGAATAATAAGCTGTTTTTGTATACAATTCCTATGATTTTACAATAGAGTGTTTTTAAATTAATGCGGATCAAAGGCAGTTGCGTGGTTTCCCTGTTTCCGTGAAATGCTGTACATGGAAAACCTTTGCTGATTTGTCGGGTTCAGCGCCGAACAGACCGTCTTATTTCATTGAAAAACAATAAAAAGTGGACTCATCACCTCCCATGAATGGCACTTTTTGTATATTTGCAAACTGTTACAAATGTATATGAATAAAAATCAAATACAAAGTTATAGATACGATATATATGCTGAATAATAAAAATCAAGATTTTCATAATGCACGTAAACTGGCACTGACAAAAGCATTTCCGGTAATGCTTGGTATAGCTTTTCTTGGTGTCGGATATGGGGTGTATATGCGTTCCTGCGGTTTTGACATGATATGGCCTATCTGCATGGCGGCTACTATATTTGCCGGTTCAATGGAGTTTGTTACCGTCAGCTTATTGCTTAGTACGTTCAATCCCGGTTATGCCCTGTTGCTGACACTGATAGTGAACGGAAGACATCTGTTTTATGGAATATCCATGTTGGAAAAGTATAGGGGAATGGGAAGAAAGAAACTATGGGCTGTTTCCGGATTGATAGACGAAGCGTTTTCGTTAAACTATATGACAGATGTGCCTCCGGGAACAGACCGGAATTGGTTCATGTTATTTGTTTCGTTGTATCTTTATATATCATGGATAGGAGGTACTGTTGTTGGTGCAGTTTCTGCTTGTAAAGCCGTTGTGGACATCAAGGGAGTGGGCTTTGTAATGACAGCCCTGTTTATCGTGATATTTATTAGCCAGTGGCAAAAAGAACGCACACACGGCAGTTCCATATTAGGATTAGTGGTTGCGGGGGGATGTCTTCTACTTTTTGGCAAGACATATTTCATGCTTCCCACCATCTTGATTATCACTACTATTTTTACGGTGCGTTGGTTGACTACAAAGGATAAGGAGAAACTGGCATGACGGTCACAGAACAAATTGTCACTATATTCATCGTGGCGCTTGTCACGCAACTTACCCGTTGGATCCCTTTCTGGGTTTTCAGGTCTTCTGCGCACACTCCCCAATATGTAAACTATTTAGGTAGAGTACTACCTCCAGCCATATTCGGTATGTTGGTAGTTTATTGCTATAAAGATATAGATTTTCTATCACCTTCATACGGCACTCCGGAAATACTATCGGGTATCTGTGTAGTCGTTATTCAAATGCTTTTTAAGAATATGGCTTGCTCTATTTTATTAGGGACGGGATTGTATATTCTACTCATAAACTGAAATATAGTTATAACGAAATATGACCTTACATGGGGTAGGGCGTTACGAAAAGCGGAGATGATGAAATAGATTGCTTCTTTTACTTGCATTAGCTTCCGGAATAACGTATATTTGTACTTCGGCATACGACAAAGAACTCTAACTTTTTAACATCATGATAGATTATCAATTAAATACCCGCCTGAACGGGAACTTGGCAATGACCTTTTGTTTCCACGAAAATAAAGCACTGCAACAGGATACTACTTTATATAAGTTCATTTGGGTACGAAGTGGAAACTTGACTCTGGAGATAGACCATATTCCCATACAGTTGGAACAGGACGAAATCATAAGTCTTACTCCTTTGCAACATATTGAAATTAAATCGGTGGAGGGAGAGTACCTCACTTTCCTGTTCAACAGCAATTTCTACTGTATATTCGGTCATGATGACGAAGTATCCTGTAACGGTTTCCTTTTTCATGGTTCTTCCCGGGTGATGAAACTGAAACTTTCGCCGGAACAATCCGCCAACCTGAATGACATTATTCGTATCTTCCGGCAGGAGTCCGCCGTTCGCGATAATCTGCAAGAGGAAATGTTACGTATCATTCTCAAACGTTTTATCATCACCTGTACCCGCATTGCCCGTGAAAAGTGTGGCGTCACGCCGGAACAGGAAAAAGCCTTTGATATTGTCCGTCGTTTTTATATTCTGGTTGACCAGCACTTCCGCGAAAAGAAGCAGGTACAGGATTATGCCGACCTGTTATTCCGTTCCCCAAAGACACTCTCCAATTTGTTTGCCTCCTGCGGAGTACCTTCCCCGCTGCGTATTATCCATGAACGGATAGAGTCGGAAGCCAAAAGATTACTGCTCTATACCCCTAAAAGCGCCAAGGAAATCAGCGAACTGCTGGGCTTTGAAGATTTGTCCACTTTCAGCCGTTTTTTCAAGAAAATGACCGGTGAAAGTGTATCCGATTTCCGTAAATCGAACACAACGGGAAATATTGCCAACTGATACGGTGGAATTGCCATTTCACACCCCGACATAAAACCCGATTTTTGCATCAGAAAAACAAAACAATTCATTAATGCAATAATCGTATGGAAACAAAATTAAAATCTATGTTCGTAGCAGCCCTGACACTGGCTGCATCTACTCAAAAGTTAGGTATCAATCTTATCCGTGTGGCAATTCTGGTTATTTTTGTTTGGATCGGTGGGTTGAAGTTCTGGAATTATGAAGCGGAAGGCATCGTACCTTTTGTGGCAAACAGCCCTTTTATGAGCTTCTTCTATACACATGATGCTCCCGACTATAAAGAGTATAAGCTGAAAGAAGGAGAATTTGATGCCGCGAAGCATGAGTGGCACAAGGAGAATAATACGTATGGTTTTTCTCACGGATTGGGTATTCTTATTATGAGCATCGGTATCCTTACATTCCTCGGCATATTTTGGCCGAAAGTAGGACTGGTAGGTGCGGGACTTGCTATTATCATGACTCTCGGAACGCTTTCTTTCCTTGTCACCACACCCGAAGTATGGGTACCCAACCTGGGCAGTGGAGAGTTTGGTTTCCCTTTATTGACCGGTGCAGGAAGATTAGTTATAAAAGATACAGCCATTTTGGCCGGTGCAATTGTTATATTAGCAGACAGTGCGAAGAGCGTACTGGAACAATTAAAAAAATAAAGATATGAAAAAGTATGATGCCATTATCATTGGTTTCGGCAAGGGTGGGAAGACCCTGGCTGCCGAATTTGCAAAACGTCAGAAGACGGTTGCCATAGTAGAACGTTCGGATCGTATGTATGGAGGCACGTGTATCAATATCGGCTGTATTCCTACAAAGACGTTGGTACATCTGGCTAAGGAAACTCCGGTAAAGGCTACGTGGGAAGAGAAGAAGGATTATTATCGTCAGGCCATTGGTCGTAAAGAAGAGGTGACTTCTTTCCTGCGGAATAAGAATTATCATAATCTGGCTGATAATCCTAATGTGACGGTGTATACAGGTGTCGGATCGTTTGCCGGTCCTGATGTGGTAGAAGTGCGGACGGAGACAGAAGTAATTGAATTGCAGTCTTCTCAGATCTTTATAAATACCGGTGCGGAAACCATCGTACCACCTATTGATGGAATAAAAGAGAATCCCCGCGTATACACCAGCACTTCCATCATGGAACTGGAAGAACTTCCCGAACGGCTGGTGATTGTGGGTGGAGGCTATATCGGCTTGGAATTTGCTTCCATGTATGCCTCTTTCGGTTCGAAGGTGACGGTACTCGAAGGGTATCCCGAACTGATTGGCCGCGAAGACAGGGATATTGCCGCCAGCGTACAGACCGTATTGGAAAAGAAAGGCATTGTTTTCCATCTCAACGCGAAAGTACAATACGTGGACGGTGCAACGGTGATCTATGAGGATGCTGTAACTCATGAAATCCATCATCTGGAAGGAGATGCTATCTTATTGGCAACAGGGCGTCGTCCGAATACTTCGGGGTTGAATCTGGAAGTTGCCGGTGTGAAAGTGAATGAACGGGGAGCCATTATTGTAGATGAATGGTTGCGTACTACTAATCCGGCCATCCGTGCCATTGGCGATGTAAAAGGTGGATTACAATTCACCTATATTTCATTGGACGATTACCGCATTATCCGTGAGGATTTGTTTGGTGCAGGAGAACGGCGTACGGACGACCGTGAGCCTGTGAGTTATTCGGTATTTATGGACCCTCCTTTGGCACGTGTGGGGTTGAGTGAGACGGAAGCCCGTAAGAAAGGACTGAACATAAAGGTGAATACACTTCCCGTAGCAGCCATTCCGCGGGCACGTACTTTAGGTGAGACTGACGGGTTGTTTAAGGTAGTAGTGGATGCCGATACAAATAAGATTCTGGGCTGCTCCCTGTTCGGACCGGAAACAAGTGAGATCATTAATATCGTATCTATTGTAATGAAAACGGGACAAGAATATACTTTCTTGCGTGATTATATATTTACACATCCCAGCATGAGCGAAGCATTGAATGATCTGATGAATTTTTAGACATTCTTATATAAGAGGTGTTCGGGCACAAATTCGGTTAAATTATAGGACGGGTATTTGCGTATCTCCCCAAAAATGACGAATATTGTACTCGAATTCTATACCTTTTTATTGTCATGAAACGAACTACTGCAATAACCGTCTCCCTTTTAAGTATTTTATGTGTGGCTTGTGGCCCGAAAAACAAACAAAATTCTACTGATCTACAGGCTACCACAGCTTCTGCATCAGCCACAGACTCTATTTATCCGGTTTATGCCCAAGGGTTTGAAGTGAAATATCTCCCCAATCATGTCCGCTTGGTGGACTTGCGCGATCCTCAAAATGAAAGTAGTAATACTTTCCATTATGCATTGGTGCCCCGGGGAACAAAACCCGAAGGGATTCCTTCTGATTATACCGTGATTGAAACACCGGTACGCAGTGCCATTTGCATGACTTCTTTACAGTTATCCAATTTCATCAAACTGGAAGCCTGCGATAAAGTGGTGGGTATAACCAGTACACGCCATTTGTTCAACAAAGAGATGAATGAGCGCTTGAAATCGGGTAAGACTGCCAAAATAGGAATTGAAGGTAACTTTGATAATGAAGTGATCATGAGTGTGAATCCGGATGTCATTTTTATCTCCCCTTTCAAGCGGGGTGGATATGATACGATGCGTGAAATCGGAATACCTTTGGTTCCGCACCTGGGATATAAGGAAATGACTCCGCTGGGACAGGCGGAATGGATTAAATTCATCGGCTTGTTTATTGGACAGGAAGAGGAGGCGAATGAAAAATTTGCTGCAATAGAAAAGCATTATAATGACCTGAAACAACTGGCTGCTGATGTGAAGAAGCGTCCGGTAGTATTCAGCGGTGAGATACGTGGAGGAAACTGGTATGCAGTAGGCGGTAAGAGCTTCCTGGCCGAACTGTTCCGTGATGCGGGAGCCGATTACTTCTTGAAGGACGATCCCCGTTCCGGTGGCGTTACACTGGATTTTGAAACAGTATACAGCCAGGCGGAGAGTGCCGATTACTGGCGTATTGTGAATAGTTACGACGGTACATTCTCTTATGACGCTTTGAAGTCGCTTGATCCTCGTTATGCCGACTTCCGTGCATTCCGTGACAAAGGCGTTATTTATTGTAATATGCGCGAGCAACCTTTCTACGAAAGTATGCCGATGGAACCGGAAATAGTGTTGGAAGATCTGATCCATGCGTTCCACCCCGATTTATTACCTGATTACCAACCGAAATACTACGCACGTTTGCAATGAAAAGACCGACACTGCTCCTGATGCTGGTGATACTGGCATCCATATTCCTGTTTTTCTTGCTGAACCTGCTGTTAGGCTCTGTCCATATTCCTTTTCGTTCCGTCTGGAACATCTTATGGGGGAATACGGATGAGTCCATTATCTGGCAGAACATCATTTGGAAATCCCGTGTGCCGCAGGCATTGACGGCGTTAGTAGCGGGAGCAGGGCTATCGGTGAGTGGTTTGCAGATGCAGACGGTTTTCCGGAATCCGCTGGCAGGACCGTCAGTGTTGGGTATCAGTTCGGGTGCCAGCCTGGGAGTAGCCTGTGTGGTATTGCTATCGGGAGCGATGGGCGGTGTGGCATTGAGCAAGCTCGGATATATGGGAGAAGTGGCGTTGTCCATTGCAGCTATTATCGGAGCACTGTCCGTGATGGCGCTTATCGTATACGTTTCACAGAAAGTAAAGGGAAATGTGACGCTGCTGATTATCGGTGTGATGATTGGTTATGTGGCAAGTGCCATTATCGGCGTATTGAAATATTTCAGTGTGGAGGAAGATATTCGTGCATACGTCATTTGGGGACTGGGTAGTTTTGCCCGTGTGTCGGGGGATCAGATGATACTGTTTGTTTGTATCATGGCGGTCTTGTTGCCACTCTCGTTTCTGCTGATAAAGACGATGAACTTATTGCTGCTGGGCGATGGGTATGCACGGAACCTGGGGCTGAACATTAAGAGGGCGCGCCTGTTGGTAATCTCCTGTTCAGGTGTATTGGTGGCGATTGTGACGGCATATTGCGGTCCGATTATGTTTATCGGTCTGGCTGTTCCCCATCTTTGCCGGGCTATATTTCATACATCCGACCATCGGATACTGATGCCTGCCACATTGTTGGTAGGGGCTTCGTTGGCGTTGGTGTGCAACCTCATAGCCCGCATGCCGGGATTTGAAGGAGCTTTACCGGTGAATTCGGTGACTGCTTTGGTAGGTGCTCCGGTAGTGGCATCCGTGCTCTTCAGGAAGCGTAAAGGGGAACTGGAAGAATAATTGAGAATTGAAAATAAAGAGGTCTTGAAACAGGAAACTATACATATTGAGAAACTATCCATTGGCTATCCCGGTAAAGGAGATGTGAAAGTCGTGGCAAGCGATATTTGTGCCGGAATCAATAGCGGGGAGTTGACTTGTCTGTTGGGTGCCAACGGGGTGGGGAAGTCTACATTGTTGCGTACGCTTTCCGCATTTCAACCGAAGTTATCCGGTGAAATACGTATACAGGGAAAAGAGATTGGCTCTTATACGGACAAACAACTTTCAAAAGTGATCAGTGTAGTCCTGACTGAAAAGTGCGACATCCGCAATATGACTTCTGTGGAACTTATCGGTCTGGGACGCAGTCCATATACCGGTTTCTGGGGAACACTCTCCAAAGAAGATAAAGAGGTAGTGGATCATGCTATCAACTTGGTCGGAATATCTCACCTGGCACATCGCATGGTGCATACACTGAGTGATGGTGAGCGGCAGAAGGTGATGATTGCCAAGGCACTGTCACAGGAAACTCCGGTGATTTTTCTGGACGAACCTACTGCCTTTCTTGATTTCCCGAGTAAAGTGGAAATGATGCAATTGCTCCATCAGTTGAGCCGGCAGACGGATAAGACTATTTTCTTGTCTACACATGACCTGGAACTTGCCTTGCAGATTGCGGATAAAATCTGGTTGATGGATAAGGTGAACGGGGTGACTATCGGAACTCCCGAAGACCTTTCACTGGATGGAACGCTCAGTAGTTTCTTTGCCCGTAAAGGAATTGTGTTTGATCTGGAGACAGGATTATTCCGGGTGAACAATGAATATACTTCCCAGATCCGTATTGTCGGGCATGGACAAAAATACGCTATGGTGCGGAAAGCTTTGCAAAGAAATGGTATTCTGGCAAACCGAAACGTGGAGTCGGACGTTTATATTGAAACGGGAGATTTGAAAGGGGACGGTACTTTTGTACTACACCCGGTAAACGGCGAAGCGGTGACTGTGCAAACCATTGATGAACTGCTTGCAGAGATTGTGAAAATTCTATGAGACATTCGACAAAAGATAATTATCTCTATCTGACTACCACTCCGGTGCCCCGTCTGATAGTATCATTGGCTGTACCTACGATTATCAGTATGTTGGTTACGTCATTCTATAATATGGCGGATACGTACTTTGTGGGAAAGATCAATACCCAGTCGACGGCGGCTGTAGGTATTGTGTTCTCGGTCATGTCCATTATTCAGGCGGTGGGCTTTTTCTTCGGGCATGGTTCGGGGAACTATATTTCGCGGAAACTCGGTGCGCAGGAGACTGGGAATGCAGAGAAGATGGCGGCTACCGGTTTCTTCTGGGCGTTGTTTATGGGTATATTTCTGGCAGTGGTGGGACTTATCTTCCTTACCCCGTTGTCGCTTGCATTGGGTTCTACACCTACTATCCTGCCTTATACGGAAAAATATCTGGGCATCATATTGCTGGGTGCCCCTTTTATGACTGCTTCGTTAGTACTGAACAATCAGATTCGTTTCCAGGGAAATGCAGCGTATGCGATGGTAGGAATCGTATCGGGTGCGGTGATTAATGTGATACTGGACCCTATTCTGATTTTTGTCTTCGATATGGGGATATCGGGTGCTGCGTTGGCTACAGTATCAGTCAGATCTGTAGTTTCTCCCTGTTGTTGTATATGTGCAGAAAGGGGGGCAATATCCGTATCCGTTTCAGGAACTTCACACCTTCACTGGCTTTCATAAAGGAAATTATTGGTGGTGGTACTCCTTCGCTTGCCCGTCAGGGGCTGGCGAGTGTAGCTACTATCTTGCTGAATGTGGCTGCCGGGGCTTATGGAGATGCGGCTATTGCGGGCATGTCTATTGTTACCCGTATCGCAATGTTCATTAATGCTTTCCTGATAGGCTTCGGACAAGGTTTCCAACCGGTATGCGGTTTCAATTATGGTGCAGGATTGTATGCGCGTGTCCGTCAGGGATTCTGGTTTTGTGTAAAGGTGGGATTCATCTTCTTGGTGGTGTGTGCGCTGGCAGGCATGGGATTTGCTGAAGAGATTGTTTCTTTGTTCCGTAAGGGAGACCCGGATGTAATTGCAGTAGGTGCTGCTGCCTTGCGTTGGCAGTTCATTACTTTTCCGTTGGGTTCATGGATTGTGATGAGTAATATGATGTTGCAGACGATTCGTAAACCGGTAAAGGCTACCATTATTTCTTCTGCCCGCCAAGGATTGTTCTTTATTCCGCTGATTTTTATTCTGCCTCATTATCTGGGTTTGCAGGGTGTAGAAATGTGTCAGGCCGTTGCTGACCTTCTTACGTTCATTCTTGCCATACCGTTGACATGCAGTGTACTGAATGAAATGAAACGAAAGCAGGCGGAGCAGTTGTAAATCAGAGCCGGTATCCTACGGTGAAGAACGAAGCGAGATTCTTGGGAGAGAATTTCTCAATGCCGGATGATTGCAATAGGTTATCCAGCTGGTCGTTTACCTTGATCATTCCTAATTGAAGCTCTGCTCCGAATATGAATTTGTGATATTCTATGTTGAGGCCGAACATAAGGCCGGCGTCAAAGCGTTTGTTTCCCATTTTGTCATCTATCCGGTTACCGAAAGTATCTATGCGGAATCTGTAGCTTCTGTTAGGATTGTATTCACTACTGTAATCATATTCCTCCATCTCGCCGGATGTCTTTCCGCCTACGCCATAGGCAATATACGGGCCGGCACTCAGGGAAGCACTGTAATTCTTTCCAAGGTTGAGGCGGGCGGCCATCATGATGGGGAGCTGGATATACAATTCGTTCATGTTCACTTTGCCTACATATTCCACTTCTTCACGGGCACCTATCGATACGAAGTTCAGTGATGGTTGAAACACCCATGTACGGTTGAACTCATAGTTCATGCCGACACCTACTTTGTAGGCGATGCGTGTATCACTTTCTACATTTTCTCCATAGAAGTTGGAGGTACCGACTCCGGCTTTTACCTGAAAGGAGATAGGGGATTGGGCATTTGCTCCCAATGCTATGATTGCAAAGAAAATAGTGAGAATAGTCTGTTTCATTACTTGAACCTTGTAAGGGGTTGATGTTTATTTGCTCGCAAAGATATAAATTATATGATTACATACAATTATGTAGTCGGATTATCATTTAATAGAATTTCCTGATCAGCCAATCTACCAGACTAAACGGCAGCATAGGCTTGATGCGTGCAAAGAATACTTGTTCCCATGGACCGACTTTTGTGCGGAAAGTAGGGCGGCGGCTATTTACTAGTTTGCAGATTGCTTTGCCTAACTTTTCCGGTCGGCAACCATTGTTTTCAGATTGCTCTACGTTTCGCATGGCTTTTGCAAAACTCTCTTCGTATTGTGGATGGGAGAGAGTGGTCTGGCTCACTTGCCGTTGGGCTGTGAAACCAGTCTGGAAATCTCCCGGTTCGACTACGCAAACTTGTATACCCAGTGGCTTAACTTCCTGATAAAGCGCTTCACTATACCCTTCAATCGCAAACTTGGATGCACTGTAGAAAGCCTGAAAGGGAACGGCAAGGACGCCTGCAATGGAACTGATATTTATGATTCGTCCGTGTCCGGCTTCGCGCATGAAAGGCAGTACTGCTGCACACATACGGACGGCACCCGTGAAATTCGTATTCATCTGACGTTGTATCTCTTCCTCGGTAGTGAGTTCGATAGCTCCGCTGATACCCATCCCGGCATTGTTGACAAGTACATCAATGCTACCTTGCTCTTTCAGAATTGTCGATATGGCATTGGATACTGATGCAGGATCAGTAATATCTAATTGCAACATTTTGAAGCCGGGATTATCGGATACTGCTTTCCGACTGGAGCCATAAACGATATGTCCTTGTGCAGCCAACTGCGTAGCAATGACTCTTCCAAAACCGGAAGAAGCGCCGGTGACGAGGATTATTTGAGGGTGTTTCATATTTGAGGTTTTTAATTTAAGTTTCGCATATAGCCTGAAGGGCTTTCATTATATAGCGTAGGGCTTTCAGTCTGACAGGCTACATGTAAAACTTGTTTTTTATTCTATGTAATTATTTTCCCTTCTTCGCTAATGAGCAGAATCGTCAGTTCTCCTTCCGGTAGCAACGGGTCACAATATTGATGGCACAGTTCGAGCAAACGGGAGCAAAAAGCTTGCAAATCTTCAGCAGAGAGCAATGCCCATAACTCACGGGCTAATGTTATCTTTTCGATAACAGCAAGTGTTTCTCCGCTGCATCCGGCAGAAAGGGCCACTTCACGTAGGAAATCCTTATTCATCGTCACCTGTTTGCTGTGCGTATCCAGATTGCCTTCTGCCAGCTTCACGGCTTTTCCTATCATGATACCCAAAGTCACCGCTTTGATTTCCAAATCTGCGGCAATCTTTATCGTATCTCCAATGAAGTTTCCGTAATGAATAAATGCCTGTGCAGGCAGTTCGGGATAGTATCCTTGGACATACTTTTCACTCTTTGCACCGGAATTAAGGACGATACGCGGGCTTCCTGTTGCCCGACCTACTTCCATGGATTTGCGGATGGAATCTACAAATGCTTCGGAAGAGAAAGGTTTCACGATACCCGAAGTTCCGATGATAGAAATACCGCCTTCTATACCCAGACGGGGATTGAAAGTCCGCCGGGCTATCTCTTCGCCACCCGGCACGGAAATAGTGACGGCAAAAGGATTGGGCTGTTTGGAAATGCCAAGTCGTTGAAGGCATGCCTTTACATTGTTTTCAATCATTTTACGGGGAGTAACGTTGATGGCAGGTCCTCCCACTTCCAGTCCTAAACCCGATAGGGTAACAATGCCTACGCCTTCGCCTCCACAGACGATAACGGTATAATCATCAGCACCAAGTTCTGCGGGTGTTGGATCGTCAAAGCGGAAAGGCACGGCAACATTGGCCTTGATCTGCATGCCATTAGTTACATCGGGGTCATCACCTGCATCTTTGATGACAGTGGCATCTGCTTCCAGCATCCAGTCATCGTTCACACAGCTGGGATGCGGGTAAAGTTCTTGCTCTTCGACGGGAACATAAATGGTCTCTCCGTTAGGGAGAATAACAGGGAATTCTGCGGGTCGGGGCTGGCGTTGAACGTTGAAAATATCCCAGGTTGCAGCTACAGCGGCTGCGGCTGCACAAGTACCCGTAGTCAGACCACTACGCAAAGGATAAAAATCTGGAAAATGTTTTTCAATCATCCGGCGCAAACCATGCTCACCGTTCACTATCATAAAACTTCCGGGCATTGGCGGACGACGGATTGCAAAAATGCGGATACCTTCTTGAAGGGCAGCTTCCACTTTTTCATTGAATCCTCCGGAAAGTCCGCTTTCCTTTATCAATATGGCTTCGGGGTGAAGTTGCTGTAACAGGATGCGTTCGTCTTCGCCTGCATGGTAGTAATGCAGATATTTTTCGGGAAAACCTTCACGTTTGGCCAGGCGGCGGGAGCTCTCACGGTTAAGGATACGGAAGTAGCAACAGGCACTTTCCTGCCAGAGGGGCTTTAGCTTGGCAATGCTTTGTACGCCTGTCAGTGCCAGGAGGGTGAAGATATCTTCTTTCCTGATTTGCCGGATGGCATCTTCAAAATCATCGCACCAGGTGATGTGTTCTTCATCGCGTGGCGGGTAAATACGTTCGAATCGGATGACAAGCAGGTTCAGGGTATGGGCTACTTTCTCTACGGTCTGGTGCAGTTGTATGGCAAAGGGGTGGGCGGCATCTACCAGTAATTGAATGTTATGTTCCCGGCAACAGTGTTCCAGGTCCAGTTCGTCCATGGCGCCTTGCAGGCGGATACCGTGGTGCATAGTTACTTCCTGCTCGTCTCCTTTGGTAGAGTAGTAGAATGGCTTTCCGGCTTCTTCAAGGGTACGGGCAGCGATGCGTCCTTCGGTGGTTCCGCCTAATATTAATATCATTACTTTTAGGTTTTAGTTGAACAAAAAGTGATAATGTGATAATGTGATAATGTGATAGGGTGATAAAGTGATAATGTGATAAGTAGCTGTATTATATATCACGGAGTGTTATCTCATTATCACCCTATCACTTTATCACCTTATCACTCCCTTCTTATTTACGGAAGAGATGTTTGAACTCATGGGCGTAGAGCCGGGAAAGGCCTTCGCGATTGTCGATGGCTTCACTTACGACAATCATAGTGGTGAGCGTCAGGTTGTTCTCTTTCACAATCTTGGCAAGGTCCTTCAACTCTCCGCGATAGATGCGTTCGTCTTTCCAGGTAAGGTGGTAGCAAACGGCAACGGGAGTGGTTTCGGGATATTCCTGTAAGAGCTCTTCCTGCACCTGTTCGGCAATGCCGGCACTGAGGAAGATACACATGGTGCTTTGTGAGCGTGCCAGCAGGTGGAGTTGTTCGCGTTCCGGCATGGGGGTA
>OHNG01000400.1_pt1 | contig 23569 bp, 29 predicted proteins | sample 1569511 | NCBI WGS metagenome assembly OHNG01 (sample SAMEA3879530, study PRJEB24766) | human gut metagenome | biome: human-associated habitat; feature: feces | place: USA | collected 1985/1987
CAATGTAGCACTTGTTGGCAATCCGAACTGTGGAAAGACTTCTTTATTTAATCTTGCATCCGGTGCTCATGAGCATGTTGGAAACTACAGCGGCGTAACCGTGGATGCCAAAGAAGGTTATTTTGATTTCGAAGGCTATCATTTCCGTATTGTCGATTTGCCGGGAACGTATTCACTGTCAGCTTATACACCGGAAGAAATTTATGTCCGCCGTCACATTGTTGATGAAACACCGGACGTAATCATCAATGTAGTCGATTCTTCAAATCTGGAACGAAATCTGTATCTGACTACCCAACTGATTGACATGAATGTCCGCATGGTAGTGGCTTTGAATATTTACGATGAGCTGGAATCCAGCGGTAATACATTGGATTATCATTTGTTGAGTAAATTGTTCGGGGTGCCGATGGTGCCTACTGTCAGCAAGAAGAATCGTGGACTGGATACCTTGTTTCATGTAGTAATCAACCTTTATGAAGGGGTCGATTTCTTTGACAAGCAGGGAAATATGAATCCGGAAGTTCTGAAAGACTTGACCGAATGGCATGATTCTCTGGAAGACCGGAAGAACCATGAGGAAGAACATCTGGAGGATTACGTGCGCGAACATAAAAGGAAAGGGCGTGTATTCCGTCATATCCATATCAATCATGGTCCCGATCTGGAAAAAGCGATTGACGCTGTAAAAGAGGAAGTATCCAAGAATGAATTTATCCGCCATAAATATTCTACCCGCTTTCTGTCTATCAAGTTGTTGGAAAACGATCCCGATATAGAGAGCTTTGTACGGACGCTGCCCAATGCGGGAGAGATTTTCCGTATTCGCGACAAGATGGCCAAGCGCGTTCAGGAAACGATGAACGAGGATTGCGAATCCGCCATAACGGATGCCAAATACGGTTTTATCAGTGGTGCGCTGAAAGAGACATTTACTGACAATCATCTGGAGCAGGCGCAGACGACGAAGGTGCTGGATGCTATCGTTACTCATCGTATCTGGGGGTATCCTATCTTTTTCCTTTTCATGTACTTGATGTTTGAGGGAACGTTTGTTCTCGGAGAATATCCGATGATGGGAATTGAATGGCTGGTGGGGCAAATCGGTGACTTGATTCGCAATAACATGTCGGAGGGGCCGTTGAAGGATATGCTGGTTGACGGTATCGTTGGTGGGGTAGGAGCGGTTATTGTCTTTTTGCCGAATATCTTGATTTTGTATTTCTGCATTTCTCTTATGGAAGATTCGGGTTATATGGCTCGTGCAGCTTTTATCATGGATAAAATCATGCATAAAATGGGATTGCACGGAAAATCATTCATTCCTTTGATTATGGGATTTGGATGCAATGTACCTGCTATTATAGCTTCCCGTACTATTGAGAACCGGAAAAGCCGTTTGATTACGATGTTGATTAACCCGTTGATGTCTTGTAGCGCGCGTCTGCCCATTTATCTTTTGTTGGTAGGGGCTTTTTTCCCGAACAATGCGAGTTTGGTGTTGTTAAGTATTTATGCGATCGGAATTTTTCTGGCTGTGCTGTTGGCGCGTCTGTTCAGCAAGTTTTTGGTAAAGGGTGATGATACTCCTTTTGTGATGGAGCTTCCTCCTTATCGAATGCCGACGGCAAAATCCATATTCCGTCATACATGGGAGAAGGGAGCGCAGTATCTGAAAAAAATGGGAGGGATTATTATGATTGCTTCTATTATCATCTGGTTCCTCGGATATTATCCGAACCATGAGGCGTATGAGACAGTAGCTGAACAACAGGAAAATTCTTATATCGGTCAGTTAGGACGGGCTATAGAGCCGGTGATAAAGCCGATGGGCTTTGACTGGAAGTTGGGTATCGGTTTGATTTCCGGAGTAGGGGCAAAAGAGCTGGTCGTTAGTACGCTGGGTGTTTTGTATGTGGATGATCCGGAGGCCGATGAGGCTAGCCTGGCGGAACGGATTCCGATAACTCCTTTAGTGGCGTTCTGTTATATGCTGTTTGTGCTGATTTACTTCCCTTGTATTGCGGCATTGGCGGCTATTAAGCAAGAGTCCGGCAGTTGGAAGTGGGCGCTCTTTGCAGCTTGCTATACCACAGGGCTGGCCTGGCTGGTGGCATTTTCAGTTTATCAGATTGGAGGAATGTTTGTATGAATAATTGGCAGGAATGGGTAGTCGGAGTACTGATTGTACTCTGCATTGCCCGTGTAATATATGGAATTTATCTTTTTTTTCGTCGTACGCGAGAAAGTGAGAATCCTTGTGATAGCTGCGTAAGTGGCTGTGATTTAAAGGATATGATGGAGAAGAAACGTCAAGAGTGCGGTGTAAAGAAAAAAAGTACAAAGAAAAATTGCTGCGGATAGTTGGTAGTTTCAAAATTTGTACTACCTTTGCAACCGCAAACGAGAAAAAATGGTTCCTTGGATGAGTGGCTTAGTCAGCGGTCTGCAAAACCGTGTACGGCGGTTCGAATCCGCCAGGAACCTCATGAAGCCCTTTCAGATGTTTTCTGGAAGGGTTTTTCTTTGCTCTTAATCGAAAATGGTACTACATTGGTACTACAAAATTAGAGTCGGAAAGTGGGATTTTCTTCTCACACGTGCATAATGACCCCAAAAAAATCTTCAAGCTTATTTCTTTCCCCTTTTTTATAGCCTCCACAAAATCCACATTTTGAGCATATCTTTCATACGTGCGTAATGACTACGGAAAAATCTTTGTAGTGTATTGTAGTTCCAAATAACGGTTATTTGGAATTATCAATCATGAGGATTATCAAAAATCACATTTTACCCTTGACTGAACCTTGCCATTATCCAACAATTCACATTAGGGTAATCTTAGGGTATTTTGCTCGTTCTCTTCCGTTTTCTCTAGTTATAAGACGGGAATAATCACCTATTGGAATCTAAACGAATAATGTAAATGTAGATAAATGTACATGATTTGCGAAATAGTGCATATTTGAGTAATTTATAACCGTTTTCAAACCGTTTAAAAGAATGTTGTTTAGATTTGATATAAATAAAGCCTCGATCCGTCACGGGTGGAGGCCTCATAGTAAATAATTTGATTGTGAAAGTTGTAATTTAAATAGGATATTGCATCATCACAACGAAATATCCCACTATACACAAAACTAAACTAATATTATTCACCAGTCAAAACCTCCCTATTATGGCAAAATAGGGGTTGACTTCTTTAATAACTCCTGTCATCACGACGGTATACGTATAGATAAGTTATAAATGGATCATGTTATTAGTTCATCAAATTCAATCATTTCATTAATAAATTTAATAAGTTTTTCATTTGCGCCACCATCTCGGGCAATGTCGGCAGCTTCTATAAAAGGGCTTTCCGGGTTCTCTCTGGCAGCCTTCCAACAGTTAGGGTATGAAACTGTTTCGAGCTCGGCAAAACTCATACTTCCGTATTTTGCAATGCACTCTTTTAGTATTTTCATATCGGCTATAGAAAGATAGTCTGTATTTGCTTGACGCTTTGGTAGCAAATAGTACTGGGAGATATAAACACTGTCTTTCAAACCAGACAAAACCGTTTTATCCCCTTTGATAGCCTTGTATAATTCCATTGGTGCGGGACCATGTGGGAAAGCACAAAACTTATCATCTATCATTGGGTAGCCCCATTCTAAAAGGGTTCGCTGATTGCCAAAGTATAGTATAATAAACAGGCGTAGATAATCAATTCCTCCTGTTTTGTTGGTTATGTATAAGACTATTTCAATTAATGCTTGTATTCGATCCTGTCTCATAAGAATACAGATATTGCATGTTTATGATATAGTAGCCAAAAAATTAGAAAGGCTTTTGAAATCGCTAAATTCTTTCATTTCGGCATTGTCGGTTTTCCTTATTCGTTTATTCTTTCTGCTTTCAGACACAATAGACAGCATATTTTTTACAATGCCTTTTGCGTTATAAATTTTGATATTGTCGCTTTCAGACAAATTGCAAAGCTCATCCGCAAAAGACCTAGAAATAAATGTTATTTGCGATAGGTCAATAATAGAAATATTACAATCCAAGATTTTTTCACGCAATACATCGGCATTAGAGCGTGAACGTATTTCTGTTCCAAACAAATCGTAAAGTTTAATCATTTCGTTCATAATACTACCTCCTACCTTATATATTTCATGTAATCAAGGGATTTAAATGTTATCTTACAGCATCTTAGCTTTACCCAGTATAGAACGGGCAACTTTAGCCTGTTTACTATAATCAATAGTAGCACGCTTATTCTCGGCTTTATTGGCAGCTCTAACAAAGCTTTTAGCATCATCACCCTTTAAAGTAGGTATACTTTTAATTACTATTGCCATAACTTTACTATTTAGAAATAAAAAAATACCTCATCGGAAGAACTCACTTCTGTAATTTACTTGCTTCCGTGGTCGTATATGTCCCCGAATTTTGCTTCTATGAATATAGGATATATCACACAGTCCATTATCAGGCAAACAAATGGTCTATTATCCCCTCCATACCTGAATACGGCAAGCTCTTTAATGTCCTCTGTTATTATTGAAGGAAGTAATGTCGGTTTCAACTGTTTAATCGGTATCATTTCAAAACCGTACTGATGTCTCCCGGACACATTAATGTCTTTCCAAGTAAGACTACACAACTTTTGTATTCTCGCCACGAAGTCCTTAAATACACTATTATCGCATCCCTTTAAAGAGGTTTTCATATCCAAGTACTTAAAGCAGAAAAGAGGCTCTTTGCTTCTCGCATCAACCTCTTTATCTTTTAAATTAGGCTTTATATCTTTGCGCTTTAACTTAAACTTGCTACCCATTTATTACGCTTCAATTTGTGTTTTGAAAAATGCCGCCATCTTATCCCTACTTATGACAGAATTTATTTCTGTAGTTTTCCAAGGGGTTTCTTCATGTGTCATTTTCATCAAAGCTACAGCGGAAAATTGATTATATTCCTCATAAACATTGTTGAAAAGATCTTCTTCGTCATCCGATAAAGATATACCCTCTTTGGATGTTGATATAGAGTTGGATTCAAATGATTTGTATTCCTTATACACAGAAGGAACAACCGGGCCATATTGCCAGGCAACAATATCCTCGTCAAACAATGGCGTTCCAAAATATGCCAGATGAAAACCTTGCTGATAATACATCATCTTCTGCAATTTCAGATTTGATATAGTATCACCGTGTTCCAAATCAGTTTTGGATATAATTTTATTTGCGATGTCTAATGCCTTATATGCCATAATATAATATTTTAATCTGGTACAAATATAACATGTTTTTGTCGTTTTCTTTATCTCATTTTATCTTATTTTATTCTATTTGCTTATATTTTCTCCGTTTTGAGGTTTAAAATATGCCGTAAAACATAAAAGCAATAGTACTATAGTGTGATATTTTCTCACGTTGTCCTATGCCGTTTTACTTGAATAACGCTCGTTTAACGCTCGTTTTCTCACCTTTTGGTTTGCGTCTGAGCGTTTTCCTTTTATTGGGCGGACATACTATCATCCGAAAAGAGAAAGCCCTAAAATCGCAAACCCTGAAAGGAATACGGGTAAATAAGAAATGCCGCTTCGTTTCGCAACGGAACGGCATAAGCGCACAAACACAAAACAAACACAAAACATAGATAAATGAATCTATTTAGATTGCAACCAACTTAAAAGAATAGTTCATAATTCCGACTACAAAGATATAAGAAAGCATTGATTATACAAAGTAGAACGGCTATCATACAACAATACGAAAACCTTTTGTGTAACGTTCTCCTTATATTGCGCTGATAGTCGTTCCTATTTCCATAGGTCACAAAGATACAAATTTCTATCAAAATGGATCTGGATCTTCCACCAATTCCACAAGCTTCGGGAAAGTATCGCTATACCAAACAGGTAGTAATGTGTCCGGATAGTCAGTGCGTATGCTATTCACTCCGTACTTCAGTCCTTTTAAGGCTATCGCTTTGTATGGTTCCCCGTTCTTGTATAGAATCTCCATGAAGCCTTTTTCTATCAGCAACCGGTTGAATTGTGCTGCCGTGTACTTTTTTCCGTGTATCTTTAACAGGTCCGTCAAGGTGTATGCTTTGCGTACTATCTTACATTTATCTTCCTCTTTTGTAGGAGATGGGGTAAGCTTTTCTATACTTGGGCGTTTTTCTGCCGGTGTGTTCTCTGTAGAAACGGGTATATCAACCATTGGCAAACCTCGTTCTTCCGCTATCTTCTTCATTAGTTCCAGCGTTGCGGCTTTATCCGCTCCGCCTAACCTTTGCAAAGCGCCTACCCACTCGATAAGCTCGTGTACCGTATGACTTGCTCCGGAATCTGCCGGGCCAAGTTGGGCGTTACGCTCCTTTTCTCTATCTTCTCTTTCCAGTTCATCCCAACGAAGGATTAACTTTGCACGGGCTTCGTCGTTGAACTTGGTAGCGATGTACATACATTCCCGGTAGTCTAGTAGATACATAGGTTTTTGCCTATTCCATTGGTCAGTGTAAGAGGTGAAACCAAAATTGGTCCCACCTATTTTCACCCATGCCGGTTCCATTGCTCGAATAGACCGCAATACATGGCGGTGTAGTTTTCCGGTCATTTCCGCAATCTCCACGGATGACATAGTTCTTTTGTGCGCACTCGGCTCATTTTTGAGTTCAGTGCTTGCATTAATGATTCTTGTTTTCATAATCGATTATATTTAGAAGTTCTTTTGTTCCTTTCGCATTGAGCACCGGACATACACAGCCGACACCATGACGTTTTCAGATGATAGCTTTTGCCGTTCCGGAACACCGTGCGATCATAGAAGCGATGAAGGGGAAGAACCTTGCCGCAATGTGTGCACCTCTTCCGTTCTACTCCGTCCACTATAACCCGGTTCTTTGGCTTCCGTTTAACCAGCTGGCACGAAATACATTCACGTGCACCATATCTCCGGCAATAGGCTATGGAGCGTTCACCACATTTGGCAAAGTGGGTGCAATCAGATCTGGGTGATGTTTGATGTATATTCATGATCGTATTCGTTTAAATGTAAGCCCGGCAACCGTATTGTTACCGGGGTGGCTTTGTTGGTGGCGTCAACTAATGTGCCGGAACCGAAGTCCCCTGACTTACCTATTTTGCTTTCTCTATTCTCATCTTTATTATTCTTGGAGCCGTTGAGTTCTTTATTCTTGTCTCGTTCTCCAACTCCTTAACCCTTTCCTTTAACTTCAAGTATTCATCAGTCAGAAATACAAGTCTTTGCAATAAAATTTCGTATAAGTCCATACTTGATATAATTTAATTAGTTATTTACTTCTTCTGTCCGCTCTTTGCTGGCGGGTTCAATTATCTTTCCATGTACTATAATTTCTTGTACACCCTTTAACCCGTAACAGTAATCATCTATATTCACTCCGGTAAGTCCTAAAAGTGTTTTGTGCTCACCCCAACATTGGTGATCTAGTTCTATGGCTGCTTTCGCTATTGCTAAGACAATGCATCCGGCTTCTTTGTAGTTGTTGTCATCCATGAGCGTGGGAGTAACTTCAAGTAAACATCTTGCTAATGTAACAGTGCCGTTTATTTCTAAAATCTCTTTGCCAAACTTTGCAAGGTTGCAAACTTGGTCTGCTGTCAGACCTTCAAACTTTTCTCCAATTTCTGAAAATTCCATAATGTTATTATTTTATATTAATTATATTGATTTCTATTGTTATCGTTAAACATTTCATCCCAGATGCAGAAAGCAAGAAGGATGATACAAATAATTAGTGTAGCGTTCATAATTGATTAAATATCAAAGAAGTCTTCACCGGGCTTCTTGAAAAGCCGATATCCAGTATACAAGCACCCTAATGCTATTATTATCTCCATCTCGTTATAATTTAATGGTTGTAACCTGTTGGTATATTGATGAGGCTCTTATTATTTCTAATGGTGTGCCGGTCACTTCTATTGCTGTGTACTCTTCGTATTCGAATACTTGATATTTTATTCCTTCTATTCCTAAAGATGTTGTAAAAGCCTCAACGCAAATACTATCATTGAGTTTATAAACCTTTGTTTCTGTCATAGTGTATATTTTATGATGGGGTAGCGTTTTACGACCCCATCCGGTTAATAATCAATCACCGCAATACGAGCCACACCCGTAGCCCATTGCACGACTAATACGGTTTTGATACTCATTATAAGAGATGCCCTCTTTGCGTGCTGCTATCTCGCCTTTCATGCGTTCCGCTTTGGCTTCCGCTTCTCTTCTGATCCGGTCGGCTTCGATTTGTGCCTGAAGGAGAACCGAACTAATAGCGGCTTGCTCGTTCTCTTCACGTACCTTTGCTTCACGTGCTTTTGTCTCCGCTTCGATTGCCTGGCGTTCTTCAGCTACTTTAACCTCAAATTTTGCCATACTCCAAGATTTACGAAGTGCATCGGCGAATGTCGGGTACTTTGCACGGGCGTTTTTGTAAAGGTTGTGAGCTCTCTTCATTATTTTGCTTAAATCGTATCTTTTCATATTTCGTGATTATTAATGTTACTTTGGTGATGCAAATGTAACTCTTATTATCACATTTTCAAAATAAAAATCATATAAAATTTGATATTTAACGTTACTTAACTGGCTGAATGTGATAATATACGTTTCATGTAAGTATATTTGCAACTGTAACATCTAATATCACATAATTATGAAACTATCAGTAAAAGAGCTATGTAAGGAAAAAGGGCTTACAATTCAAGACCTTGCCGATAAAATGGAAATGAAAAGAGAAAGTTTAAGCCGGGCTATAAATGGAAATCCAACGCTTGAAACACTGGAAAAGATTGCCAATGCTTTAGAGGTTGATATTACAGAACTGTTTGCATCTTCTTCTTCCGGTGGTATTATTGGAGTGATCCGCATAAGAGATACCAATTACAATATAAATAGTGTGCCGGATTTGTCCCGGTTACTGGATAGAATAGAAAGCGGGGAAATTGTTTTATAGTATCAAAGTAGAATAGTCATGAATGAAGATTTAAAACTGTTGTTAGATAAAGCCGATACACTCAAAGGAGAGTTATCCGCTTTACGTCCATTACCGGAAGATGCGCTGCAAAAGATACAGGATGCCTTAGATATAGAATATACTTACGAAAGTAACCGAATCGAAGGCAATACCCTTACATTACAGGAAACCGCTTTAGTAGTAAATGAAGGCGTTACCATATCCGGCAAGTCTATGCGTGAACATCTGGAGGCTATCAATCATAGCGAGGCTATTGATTATATCAAAGATATAGCGAAGAAGGATATAGAGATAAGCGAACGTACTATCAAAGAAATACACGCTCTTATCTTGCATGGAATAGACCGTGAAAATGCCGGGAAATACCGTACCGTTCCCGTAATGATTTCCGGTAGTACCCACATGCCGCCACAACCTTATTTGATACAGAAGCAAATGGAGGATTTTATGATAAAGTTCCGGCAGATGGAAGAAGAAAAAGTACATCCGGTACTTATAGCCGTATATCTTCACGACGAACTTGTACGTATTCATCCGTTTATTGATGGAAACGGGCGAACGTCACGTTTATTGATGAACCTTTATCTTTTACGGAATGGGTATACACTGGTTACTTTAAAAGGCAGCAATGAGGATAAAATAAGCTATTATAAAGCACTGGAAGAATCTCATACAGAGAATAAGCCGGAAGCCTTTCAAAAACTTGTTGTTGAGGCCGAAATAGCCTCTTTACAAAGATATTTATCCATAATGCAATAGAATATGAATACAAATGAAATAGATAAGTTGAGCCTTGTAAAAGCTCATGCCTTGTTTGAAACTGGCGATATAGATCGCATTGAGGTAGGAACCGTAAAAGGATTGTGTGACATACACCGCTATCTGTTTGAGGGATTGTATGACTTTGCCGGAAAGATACGTACCTTGAATATAGCAAAGGGAAACTTTCGTTTTGCCAACTGCATGTATCTTGATGTGATGCTCCCGGTAATAGAGAAAATGCCGGAAACGACATTTGAGGAAATTATAGCTAAATACGTGGAGATGAATATCGCTCATCCATTTATGGAAGGGAACGGACGTACTATGCGTATTTGGCTTGATATGATTCTAAAGAAACGTCTTGGCATGGTGATTGATTGGCAGAATGTAGATAAGGTTCTCTATTTACAAGCTATGGAAAGAAGCCCAATCAATGATCTGGAACTGCGAACTTTGCTACATCAAGGACTAACCAACCGGGTAGACGATAGAGAGGTGATTTTTAAGGGCATCACTCAATCTTACTATTACGAAGGTTATGAGCCTGAATAGGGACCTGTAAGGATTTGATAAAAGAGAACGCCCGCACATGATTTGCTAACCGTGCGGGCGTTTAATAACACTTAATTACAATTCAAAATATCCAGAGCAAAGATATGAAAAAAATAAATGCACCGGAAATTCCATTGTGCACAAATATAATTCGGTTACAATCCTACAGACTGTCTCCTGATGAAGTTGTCTTGTTTGACTGGCTGATAGTCAAACAGGTAGCATTTAAATATCAAGATTTCCATTACTCTCAGGCACGTATCGAGGAAGAGACTAGGGTCAAGCGTACCCGGCAAAATGTCATTTTCACTTTATTTAAAGAGATGGGATTTCTTTATTCCCAAGTCCGGGAAAATAGGGAAACCAGAGGGCGTGTAAACTTTTTCAGGGTTGATTTTGACGTCTTATCAGATAAGGATGTTTTATGTGAGATAATAAACGCCCAAGCTCCCATATTCAAGGATTTTATAGAGTACATGAAATATCTGTCAACAGAGCAAAGAAAGTCCGTCAGAGAGCAAAAGAATAAACCTGTGAGCGGAATATCTTCTGATAGAATCTATAAGTTGTTGAACGATATGTACGAGAAAAGGCGGATAATGTACAATAAGGGTGATTTGACGGGTAAAAAGCCGGAATGGGGGAAATCCGCAAGCCAGCTTCAACGAAACAAGCATATTGAAAGGAGGTTGGATCGCCTGTCGCAATTATATGATGACAATACAATTTGTAATGCCTTTACAGCTTACACCGATTCGGTTCTCAAAGAAGAAAAAAAGCCGGAGAATTTTATGAACTACTTTTTATCTTATGATGGCACATCGGATTCTTTCAGCGTTTTTGAATATTACTTGAATCTTTTTAGTCTGAAATACGTCTATAAAAATAGCAAATAATCTTTTTCCAGAGGGGGGAAGCTCGCCAATGCGAGCACCCTTGCCTCCCCCTCTATACTTTAATAAACTTTCTATATTATACTTTATTATTCTTTTATGTGCTGTTTTCTACATACCCCTTGTAGAATTCTACATATACATTTGCAGAAAACAACAAGGGGTATGTAGAAATCTGCAAGTGAAAATAGATATTTGTAGAAATCCGCAAATGAAAAGCGTTATAATAGTCAATATCAATAATTTAAGTGATTATTATTTAAGGCGCTGTTAGGTTGCTGTTGAATAAAAAGCCTCGAACCGATATAACCGGAACGGGGCTTCATTGTCTTAATTAAACGGTCTCGCTTCACAGCGGTACACTATCTTTAGAAAGTAGCTGCGGAAAGTTCTTTAGATATACGTTCCATTGCCACCCGTATCTTATCGTATTGTTTTTGTCCGGCTGTTGTCACACCGGAAGTATATTGCCTCATCAATGAAGCGTTGATACCTGCCAACTCCGCAACCTTAGTAACATTCAAGAATGAGAAATAGTTGAAAAAGGATTGCATATCATATTTGTAGATAAATTCCAGTTCCGGCATTTCCTTGCCTTCTTCTGCCTGCATCTCCTTTATTTCCTCATACGCTTTCATCATATCCTCTTTGGCAGCTTCTGCCGTATCTCCATATCCAGCCAAACCAAAGCCAGGCAAATCTTCTTCTACAAAGCATGAGTAATACCCATCACTCGCTTTTTCCATGATTACAGTTACTTTCATATCCATTGCTTTAAAATAGGAGTACGGCACTATTACCGTACCCCATTGCCTCAACAATAACAGCCTCTAACTATGAAGCGCAAAAGGTTGGGGGATTACTCCCCCAAAAGAACCTTTCTTGCTTTACGTTCCATTCCGGTAGGTACTTCTTGTTTGCCGTGCCTTGACAGGGCAAATTTGTTTCCCGTCTTAGGGCTGTACCAAATATCATGGTTTGACCCATGCCTTAGAACGTAACAACCTGCTGCGGTAAGTTCCGCAAAAAACTGATTGTACTTCATAATTTAAAAGACCGTTTGTTTAAGACGATACAAATATAGCGTTTTTGCTACAAACTACCAAATGAAAACATAACTTTTTTGCTATATTTTTATTTAGATGCTTATCTGGTTATATGTGTAAACGTCGGATGAGTGGGCTATCTTGAAATCACAATCTGTGATATCAAGTTGGGGTGGCACTCGCAAACTTCCTTTTGCATTTACTGAACAGGTTTTAGCTGTGTTTTCCGGTATCTGCCCACAATTTTGTGGAGACATCATCCCGCATTTTGATATGATCCGCTAATTTTATATCTTTGCCGTATCAAATAGTATTTAGCCGTCGAGATGACGAAAGTAATCAAAGGTATTGCCCTTTGTTTCTGTAGGGCTAATCATTCATACAATATTTATATTATTTGGCCGTCCCGTCGTGACGATGTGATGAACAATGAGGGAGCAATGCTTTGTGTGTTGCTCCTTTTTTATGTGAACGCAATTTTGCGTTTAGCCTGATAATCAGATGGTGCGCAAAGATGCGCAGCAAATCAAGTGAACTAAAATTCTTTATTTCACTCATAGGGGTAATTCCCCGATGTAGTTTAGGGCGTGATAATCAGACGCTTGCCCAAATGCCATTTATTCCGGCATTTAAAGCGTAACTCATAATTACCTTTAAAGTGCGATTTCAGCACCTTTGTTTTAGCCGCCCAATATCGCAAGGATAATATGTCCGTTTTGCCTTCATATTTGCCGAAATTTCAATGTTCTTTTCTTGGATGAAGCTTGTATTACTCAACAGACAAAAGCCCGTCAGAGCAAAACAACTTGTTCCAGTCGGGGATGTCCACCGGACGGACGGGGAGTTTAAGTACGTGGGGAAATTTTTCCCTGACCTCACACACTTCTTACCTGCATCCAAAATTGGATTGTGATGCCCCAGCGCAAAAGACATTAGTTAAACTATGCCCCCATTCGGTTTGGGGGTGTCGGCAAAATAGCGACCCCTTATCTAACTTGCTGGTTTTCTTGCTCCACAAAATTATGGATCATGATATTCACAAGCTGCGAGTAAATAGGCGGAATTTCGGGTATTTAAAATGTGTGCTCAAACCAGATTTAAAGGTGGGAATAATCGCCTTTTATATTACTCTGATTATCAATTTATTGCCCTAAATGGCAAGCAAGATGAAGCAAGTTTTCCTCAAAAATGGGGAAAACCCTAAAAATGGCAGACCAGCAAATGAATATAAACTTACTGTAACTCCCTTGCCCGAAATGGCAAAGGAGATGTAGGTGATAACGCCAAAATTGGCGGCTCTAAGTTCTTCTGAACGGAATACTTTTCCGTCTTAATCATTCCCCGAAAATGGGGAGCGAGAAGGCATATTCAACCAACACAAATTTGTGGCCGTTAATCATTACGGCCTGTTGTTGCCATCATTAATTGAATTATTGACGCCATAAACCATAGTTTCTGTAATTTAAATACGTAGAATCTACGGATTTAGATTTTCCTTTGGGTAACCTTTGGGTTGTTTATCAAACTACCCTTGCGGCAATCTTGCGGTGATTTGCTTAATCACCCTTACCAAAACCTTACCACTTTTTGGTTTTGTCCTTACCGTAATCTTACCGTTATTTGATAATTCATCTTAGGGTGATTGTTCGTTTACCCTTGGCTAAACCTTGACTATATTCTCAATGAAAAAGCCTGTATAGGGCATAAAAAAGGGGTTCCCAAAATAGAAACCCCGAACGACTGGTAACGGTTGCGTATAGCTTCATACGCTCTTTATTTAGACACGTTCAAAATTAGATATTATACTCAACAATAGCAAATGTTCTGTCTAAAATATCCGCATTACTATTATTTACTACTTTAGTAAAGCCGGGCAGAGAATCAATAAAGCATCCCTGCCCGGTATTGGTTATACAATCTTTGCCAGTACTTTAATTAACTCTTTTGCTGATTCATTAGTAAGACATACGGAAATTGTTCCATCCTCTGCAATATCTTCCGCTTTCATATCTTCGATCTCAAAAAATCGGCTCATTGATATGTACTTCATCTTCTATTGCATGATGAACGGAAAAATCATGTCCTGAATAGTTGTCTAATAATAGCCCATGTTCCGGTACTCTCTCCGCACTAAGTTTTAGTAAACGGATTGCCAATTTAACGGCCTCCTCTTTAGTGATACTACATACCAGATCATTATCTCCTTTCAGATCTGATTCAGGATCAATTCCCTCAAAAAGAAAAGTAATCTGTTCGGGTAACTTCTCCTTTCCCTTGTGCGTAATGGCGCACGGTGATGTCTTTTGTACACTGAAATTTAAACCGTCTTGGTTCTCGATCGAATAAACTTTATTTTTCATAATTCTAAAATTAAAATATTAAACATCTTTTTTTGTTCCCGAATCAGGAGATGCTGTCTAATGTTTTCAGCATTTTTATAGCATCTTCCCGGAGAATCTCAATCAATCCCACATCCGGGTGTTCATACATAATTGTCTTAGTCTTTAGCGGGATGGTACGGCGTAAGTGTTTAGCCAGTTCTTCCCCTTCAGCGTATGAAACTGGAATAAAATCTTTGTCGGTACAAAGCCCTAATCCTATACCAACATCTTCTACTCTGTAATTTTTAATGTTCATTGCTTGGTCTTGAATTTGCTAGTAATTATACAATCTTTGCCAGTGCGGAAATGAGTTTTTCCAGTTCTTCCCCTTCAATGGAAAAGCCGGGCTCCTCTCCGCTATCTTCCCTTACTTGTCTGGCCTCGTCGCTTTCATCAATGGTGATAACTGCGAGATTGGCCGGTGTTTCGTCCGGGTTTATTCCTCTGTACACCGTGATTTTATCCACGAAAGATTCCGCCTTAAGGTCTATTCCGGATTCTGGCAGTTCTTCGTTACCAAATTTTAGCAACTGAATCCCCAGTTTACGGGCTTCTTCCGCATCAAGGTGTACGGTGTTTTCTTCCGTTACGGATCCCCCGTTTACTGTTTTAGTGATAAGGACCTCGTTATTATCACCTTTTCTCACATAAAGAAATTTTTCACTGTCTTTTTTTACTCCAAAAGATACACTCTGTTTCATAAACTCTGAAATTTGAATTGGTTAATAATTTATTTAGTTGAGCAATGCTCTCTTAATTACCTTTATTTGGTATCCTGTTTGCGTCTAAGCTATTTTCTCGCTTCATACGATAGATTGTTCATTCAAGAAAAGAAAATGCCTAATTCGCAAACCCTTTTTTTATTTATATTCCTGTTGCATATACTTTTGTATTTTCTTCTGGGCGTTTTTTCCGTCTCTGATGCACCAAGCTGTATCACCAAATTGTGATGAACGGGGATAGGATTCATAAACATTCCCGTTTTCGTCTTTCTCTAAGTTCGACCGGAACACCTCCAAATATACAATCCCTTCCGGGGTAGTTCTTCGGTAACAGTACATTCGGTTATTTTCGTTTTTAGATACCAATTCGAAAGAATCACCGTACTTTTTAAATTTATCCTTTAATGGAGGATATTTTATGCGCCTTAATCTTTCCATTTTAAAATCTTGTTTTTGTATTAGCAATTTTCTCCGCAAAGATGAACATCTTATCATCCCGCAAAAGAAAATGGCTTAAATCGCTTTATTTTGGCTGAATATATTTTTTTGCTCATTTATCTCTTCCAGACCAAATTCTACTCTCGGATTCCGTTGGTCTATCCGTTTCTCCGCATGAATCTCAAAACAAAGGCTGTCGTTTGTAATAGCCTCAACCATTTGCAAGCAATCAAGGATCGTTTTTAAGGCATTATCCAGATCGAAGCGAATACTTCCATGCCAAACACGGATAAATAGCTTGAAACGACCGGAAATGCGCCTTCCTCGATATTTCTTGCATTGTAGGCAGAAGGATTTCTCATACTCCCTGATCCGGTCATTTTTGATGATCCGTTTCTGGCCATCTTTGCCCGGCACGGCTTGATAGTTGTTTGCTTTCGCTATCACTTGCCCGTAGATTGTTTCTATTTCCATAGCTAGAAGGGATCAGGTTCAACATTTGCCGAAATAGGTATATCCTGTAAGTCGTAAAAGTGAGTAGTCGGAGCATCGAACTTGCAAATGAACTTCATTATCCCGATATTCCGCCCTTTGGCAATATCTATCATTGCCGTACCTTTCGTTTCTACATTGGAAAACTCTCCCGGATATGGTTTGCCTTTCACCTCCGGACGATAAATCAACATAACCACGTCTGCGGCTTCTGCTATTTGTCCGCTATCACGTAAACGGGCTATAGAGGGAACCGGGTTGTCTTTGTCTCTGTTGAGTTGCGATAATGCGATAATCCAAATATCAAGCTCTTTTGCTAGGTTCTTCGGTAACAGTACATTCGGTTATTTTCGTTTTTAGATACCAATTCGAAAGAATCACCGTACTTTTTAAATTTATCCTTTAATGGAGGATATTTTATGCGCCTTAATCTTTCCATTTTAAAATCTTGTTTTTGTATTAGCAATTTTCTCCGCAAAGATGAACATCTTATCATCCCGCAAAAGAAAATGGCTTAAATCGCTTTATTTTGGCTGAATATATTTTTTTGCTCATTTATCTCTTCCAGACCAAATTCTACTCTCGGATTCCGTTGGTCTATCCGTTTCTCCGCATGAATCTCAAAACAAAGGCTGTCGTTTGTAATAGCCTCAACCATTTGCAAGCAATCAAGGATCGTTTTTAAGGCATTATCCAGATCGAAGCGAATACTTCCATGCCAAACACGGATAAATAGCTTGAAACGACCGGAAATGCGCCTTCCTCGATATTTCTTGCATTGTAGGCAGAAGGATTTCTCATACTCCCTGATCCGGTCATTTTTGATGATCCGTTTCTGGCCATCTTTGCCCGGCACGGCTTGATAGTTGTTTGCTTTCGCTATCACTTGCCCGTAGATTGTTTCTATTTCCATAGCTAGAAGGGATCAGGTTCAACATTTGCCGAAATAGGTATATCCTGTAAGTCGTAAAAGTGAGTAGTCGGAGCATCGAACTTGCAAATGAACTTCATTATCCCGATATTCCGCCCTTTGGCAATATCTATCATTGCCGTACCTTTCGTTTCTACATTGGAAAACTCTCCCGGATATGGTTTGCCTTTCACCTCCGGACGATAAATCAACATAACCACGTCTGCGGCTTCTGCTATTTGTCCGCTATCACGTAAACGGGCTATAGAGGGAACCGGGTTGTCTTTGTCTCTGTTGAGTTGCGATAATGCGATAATCCAAATATCAAGCTCTTTTGCTAGGTTCTTCAAGCGTCGTGCCACGTCTCCCATTTGTTGCTCCTTGTTGGTTCCCTTCATGTTTACGTTGAGAATCTGAAGGTAGTCAACAGCCGCACCGTCTATATCATACTTCCGTTTCATGTACCGGATAGAGTTTATTATACTGTCTATATTGCTGGTACTGTTATCGTCGAAATATATCGGAAGATGAAGCAATCTAGCCAACCCTTTATCAAAGCTTTCTAACTGGGAGCTTGTTAATTGAGAGTACATGATTTGATTTGCCGGTACTCCGCTTTCAATAGAAGCCAAACGGGACGCAATTTGCTCTTTTCTCATTTCCATTGAATAGATTATACTCTTTGTACCTGAAAGTGCCGCAAACCGCAAAATAGACATTAACAGTGATGTTTTACCCATGCTTTGCTCTGCTGCAATGATTATCAAATCCGATTTTTGCAATCCTCCTGACCTTCTATCAAACTGTTCGAACCCGGTAGGCGTTCCGGTTAATGATGTCTGACCGGAAAGATTGCGGTTCACTTGTTGGTGTACTCCTGTCAAACCATCTTTTAGCGTGTATATGTTGTCCGAAGATTGCCGGAACATACCGGATAAAGATTCGACGGCTTTTGTCTGCACCTGTTCAATATCTTCCTCTTCCGAGGATGAATGTTTCAGTAGATACAAACCTATCTCCCTGAATTTGCGGTGTACACTCAAATCAAACAAGCGGTTTACGTATTGATTGAAATCAAGCGTCATACCATCCAATCGTTTTAATAATTCAGCCACATTGAAAGATATCCCCATTTTATCAAGACACCCTTTTATTGCGATTGGTTCGGGATGATCTCCACGGGATATAATTGCAAGAATAGCCCGGAATATGTTGCGGTTAAATTCGTCAAAGAAACAATCTTCCGTCAGATTCTCCGGTATCTCCCCATTGGATAACACAGGACTGGTTAATGTGCCTAGCACTGCCTTTTCACATTCCAAATCATGCAGCGGGCATATATTGTCTATCAAGATTTTCTCTGTCTTTGCCATGATTGTAACAGTTTAAAATTATCGTTCTCCGAATTTCTTCTTCAATTCGTCTAATGTGCTACGATATACATTAGTTCGTTTCTTTGGAAAGTCTTTCCAGTTGTTCAGGCTTTCAAGAACATCGCTAATTTCTTTCTTGGTGTATTTGGCAAGAAGCTTTTGATATTCCGGCTCTGTCATTTGCGTTTTTACCTTCAGTACAAAGGGACAATGTTCTTCTAGCCATTGATTGAATTTTATAAATTCTTCGGATGGAGATGATAAAGAAAGCTCGTCTTTCTTTGATACGATAGTATTTTCTTTAATATCTACTTCAGTAGTTACAGTATCAGTAACAGTATCAGTAACAGTATCGGCTTTTTTGGGTTCTTGTAAACCCACTGGGTTTTGTGGGTTATTGGGGTTTTTCTTTGGTCTCCCTCCTAGTCTCCCGTTTTCTCTATTTCTTCTGACTACTTTAGAATTGTACACTTCTTTATCATAATCTATTTGCTCTTTTATAGAGAAAAAAGTAGAGAAAAGAATCTGCTCATCTGTGGGTAAAGCACGATTTACAATATACTCATCTACTGCGTCGTGGATTTTGTGCCGTAATTCTGCTGGCATTTTCATCAACATCTCCGCCCATCTCTTGTAATATATGATTGAAATCCACTCTTCCTGTTTACTCATTATTACCTCCTTCCCAATCAATAGACATTTGCCGTTTGTCCGGCTCTAACCAATATAGTTTTCTTCTATCGTCCAGACGAACGTCTTTAATGTTCCAGCCTTCATCATTACGGAGGGTGGAGATTACACGTCTGGCATCATTCGAATTTGTTTCAGCGTTGATTTCTTTTGCCGTTACTTTCCGGCCAGATAAGAAAATAGATCGTACCTGTTGGATTATTCGAGATGATTTGTTATCTTTGCTCCTGTTGTTGAGGAGATTGGCGGTCGTTGAGGCTGCCTTTTTCTTTTCTTTCATAGTCATGCCCTCCGATATTTGAATACGACTTGTTTTTTTACTGCCTCGTCGATAGCATCCGCTTCATAAAGGATTCTACTACCTACACGCTTGGAGATAAGAAGGCCGTCTTTTGTTATCCTTGCCAATGTTGGCAGGGTGACATGGAGAATTTTTGCTGTTTCCTTTCGAGTGTAGAACTTTGGTTCTTTCTTAGCAGTTACAGACAATATTCTTTCTGAAACTCTATCTACAATCACATCTACAAATGGATCAAAGAAACTCATAATTATAGCTTGCTGGGTTGCATTTAATTCTTTCATAACTTATACTTTTTAATTGTTATGAAGGCAGGGTGTGCACGTCCTTATCTTCAACTGCAAAGTTATATTGGGGAAAAATAGGGGAGTTATGCCCCAATAAAAAAATAACGCAAAGATATTTCTGAATATCAATGCGTTATTAAATAATTTATTGGGGAAATTAGGGGAGGATTATAGATTTTCTATAAATTGCTGAAATTGGATGTCTTTTTCGCTGTAACCTCCGCTTAGTGTGTCCGTTCGTAAGGTTGCTTTCATAAAATCTACTCCGCTAAATATATGAGTTCTAATTCTTTCAATCCATTCTTGTCTGGTGCTTTTATCACTTATACTGCTTGCTATCATCCGGAAGATTACTTTTGTTCTATTTACTTCTCCCTTTTTTATAGTTAACTGAAGATTGGGATCACTGCCATTTATTATTTTTATAAAATAGTTTTTGGCAATACCAACCCATTGGTTATCGTTACATTCTTTATAAATCTTGTCTATTAGTGGTGTATAAAGTGATGTCCAGTCTTTTGTAATTCCCTCTAAAGAAGATAAGAGGTCTTCTTTTAGAAGACAAAGATCTGTATCTGTTATTTCGAGTTCAGAAATAATATAGCGAATATCAATGCCAAAATCATTGAATAAATCTATTAATGATTTGGTAGAGTTCTTTACGAAGTCGGCTATTCTTTGGGCTTTTTTTACACGTTCCATGATTATATCTCCTTCTTGAGTGTTGTATAGTTTGTGAATGTATAATCCTATCGTACCCAAAAACAATAAATTAAATTCATTACGTATGAGTGGAGTTATTTTCTTTAACAACCGTTTGGCGAAAATATTTCGGTCTTCTTTATTCAATGCAAACATTACACTTTCAACATTGAGCATAAAATTTTTATCAGAGTCTTCTGTTAAATTTGCTCCATATTTATTCACTACTTTTTCTAGTTCTTCATCAGAAAGCAATGGATCATTAGATGTCTCTGTTCTAAATCTGCTTTTTTCAGCCCAATGTATAAACATTCTTTGAATATCATCACCCCATACAGGTTCTACATATCCATCTACGTATTTAATTTTTAAAATGGCATCTTCCCTGATTTTTAGAAGAATTTTGCTATTTCCAAATGCTGTATATAAATCAGATATATCTTGTAGCATTTTTAAAAGCTCTTTCATGTTTGAAGATTTTTACTTTGCAATTCGTAATTTCGTGAAATAATTCTCTTTAGCTGCTAGCATACTCTTTTCCGATTCACCCAGTTTGAGGTACGTCTTTAGCTGCTGCTCACTGCTGTGTCCGGTGATAGCCATTATAGAACTTAATGAAGCCCCGGCTTTATACATATTGGTTGCCAAGCTTCTCCGGCAGGTATGGGTTTTAAGAAGGTCGCAAAAGCGTTTCTTTGCTGTATACTCCATTGCTCCCCGTTGTTCGTCTAACTCTACTATTTCCGTCCATCCTAAAGCCTCGCCAATCTCTTTGATATGGTCGTTTATCTTTTGGTCATAGACTTTGGGTAGTGTACCGTTATATTTGTCAAGGATAGCCGCAACCCGATAATCAAGAGGAATATAAACTATATTTCCGGTCTTTTCTTGTTTTAGTTTGATGTACTTATTGCCATCGGTGAGGGTAACAATCATTTTCGCATTGATGCGCTTATAATCACTTACTCGTTGCCCGGTCAGACATCCGACTACAAACACATCTTTTATCTTTTCCCATGCCGGACGATTGGATAAATCGTACTCGTAAAGTTCCTGTATTCGTTCTTCAGTCAAATAGACATTATCAACATCTTTATAGATCACATCAAAACCAAACCGGACGTTTCCGGCATCCATAAGTTTAAGCTGCTCGGCTGCATAACATATCGTTTTGCATATCTTCACCATCCGAGCAATAGTATTAGGGGAATATTCCTTATCTGTGAGGAATGATCGAAAGTCATTATAAAACTCTATTGTCAAGTCCTCAAAATCAATAACCTTTAGCCTTGTTTCTTGATACGCTTTAAACTGGGATTGAAAGCCTTTGTAGCTCTTGATTGTTCCGGGAGATATATTTGTGGTTCCTCCTTTCTTTTTCCGTTTTCCGGTTTCGCATTCGTGAATGAATTGTGTTATGAAGTCGTTGAAGTTGGTAGCCTGTTCTTCTTCTAGGGCTTTAGCTTCGGCTTCTGCTCGTTCTTTTTCGGCTGCTATTTGCTCGGCATATACTATCTCGTGTATGCGTTCTTTAGCCATGTCGGAAGTTATGGCTACACCATTTTTTATTAGTGCGTCAATCGTTGATGAAATAGCGTCTAGTTTAAGGTAAAGTTCTTTTCCTTTGCCTGTCCTGAAAGCTGTTAGGGCTTTGGCTCCTGTTAAAGATTTGTTCCACTCTTTTATATCAACCTCTAATCCGGTAGATACTCGAATGTTAATCTTTGGAATCCTGTTTTGTATGCGAGCGTATAAGGTTGCGTATCCTTCGCTTTTGTCAGTTCTTAAAATGAATGTTGCGCTCATATTTTTACTCTTATAAGTTGGTACTACATTGGTACTACAAAGATAGATATTCTTTTTGATTTGGTACTACATTGGTACTACAAACTTTTATCTTATTTTATTCTATTTTATTTGTGTGATAAATAATTTGTTGTTTTTCAGTGATTTATAAAAACAATGTTTTATTGAATAAATAAGGGAAATAAAAGAAAAGAGGTTCGCCAGGAACCTCAAAGAAACCTCCGAACCCCCTTTGTTAATAGTGGTTTCGAAGGTTTTTCTTTTTTTGAAGGGGCGGAAATAGGGGCGGAATGCCAAGAATGTTTCTGTTTCTTACTCACAATAATTGGGAAAAACAATAATGCCTCCTAAGCAACTTTTTATTGCATCTCGACAAGATTTTGCATAATCTTGCATATTCTCATTTTCGGATATGGTTCGACATACCTTAAATAAATCTACAGTTTTGATAAGTCCCATTTGCTCTCTTTTGGCTGCAGATTGGCATTTCTCCGTAAAATCAAGCGTTCTTAAATTTGGATCAATCATTCTTTGAGGGTTTCCTATCAAAAGACCATATGCTTTCTCTGAAACCTCTTCTCTCTCAAAGTCTGCGTTAAGCCCATCTTGTAATTGGCGAAATTTAGTAATATCTATGTCTTTATTATCTTTACCCTCACATTCTCCTATGAATCTATCTCCTTCGGGAGATATGATGACTTGATCTAATTCAAGTTTACCGTCATCGTAATTTTCAGCAGAATATCCTAAGATTTTCAACGCTTTAATTACTGCATTTTCTAATGGTTTACCCGATTCATACAATAAGTCTTTTGACTATCTTGTTCTTCATACAACAATTCTAATTCCTCTATTTTTTCTTTGCGTTTTTGTATTTCTTCTTCATGTTTTATTTTCTTCTGCTTTATGACTTCTGCTGATTTAATATTGAACTCACTTTTATTTATCCAATCAGGTTTGACCGATTTTTCAACTTCATTTCTTATTGCTTTGTCGAGAGCTGCTATGCAATTTTTAAAAGCAATACCTTTTTGTAATGCCTTCTCATTCCAAGTTTCCTCATCCTCATCTGCGTAAAACTCTTCCCTATCAAAGTCTATTTTAGGAAGAAATATTATATTGCCATTTTCTGTACTAACAATTCCTCCTAAAGTTTTATCTCCATTTTTAGTTGTAAAATAGACATCTTGCAGTTTGTT